>ENA-UOOI01000268-UOOI01000268.1-fermentation-metagenome-genome-assembly--contig:-NODE-268-length-67719-cov-154.423209_pt1 | contig 67719 bp, 69 predicted proteins | sample MGYA00245779_ERZ724027 | MGnify/ENA primary metagenome ERZ724027 (study PRJEB28704, sample SAMN03018318) | fermentation metagenome | biome: anthropogenic terrestrial biome; feature: soil...
AGCACGACAGACTCTGACTCTGTTTGTGAGGGTTCGAATCCTTCTTCCGCAGCCAACTTAGCCCCTAGCGGGGCTTTATTTTACGAGGTGTGGCTCAGCTTGGTAGAGCGCTACGTTCGGGACGTAGAAGTCGCTGGTTCGAATCCAGTCACCTCGACCACAGTGTAATCCTCGGAAGCCAGTGTTCATGCGGCTTCCGGGGATTTTTTATTTTCTGAAAAATTGCCATAAATCAAAATAATGGAATATAATAGGGAATAAATATAAAATTTACAATTCACAGAAATCCCCTATTTTTCATTCCGTCCAAATTCAAAGCGGATATTTTTGAATTTTAGCAGCGGTAATTATTATCATTATCATGACTATTTATTTTGATTGCGGGAGGCAAGAGAGATGACAGGATTAATTCTTTACTTCAGCGGTACTGGAAACACCAAAAGAGTTGCAAACGAATTCAAATCGTGCTTGCTTAAAAAGAAAGTAAATGTGCTTATGTATTCTATTGAGGAGCATATAAATTTGACAAATATAGGATATGATTTTCTAATCATTGGTTTTCCTAAATATTATGAATACCCTATTATGTGCATGCTCGATTATTTAAAACAAAATTTACAAAAATATGATAAGCCCATTCCAACATTGGCTTTCTGCACTCAAGCGGGGCCTCTCCAAACTGACTTTACTGGGCTGGAAAAGCTGCTCAAAAAAAAGAATCATCGTTTGACAGTTGCAATCAGTTTTCCTTACGCAAATAATATGATGATTTTTCGAGCCTTTAAGCCGACAGAACCAGCTAAACTTATGGAAAATCAAGAAAATATACGCAAACAAATTGAACCTCTTTTAAATATTTTCTTAAAAGGTGAAATATCAAAGGAACACACAAAAGTATGGCAAAGGCCTTTCATTTATCTGGTTGCAGCGGCATGCACCAAACTGATGCCTGCTTTCGCGATGCGGTTTTCAGCTGATCAAAGTTGTACCCACTGTGGGCTTTGTGCGGAAAATTGTCCCATGAAAAACATAAAAATGGTTCATGGGAATCCAGTGTTTGAAAATCACTGTTTGTTTTGCATGCGCTGTATCAATTCATGTCCATCAAATTCGATTCGTTACAACAAACGGAAGTGCAGACAGTACAAATGGAAACAGACTTTACAACCGATTGAAAATAAACCATCTGATGTATCAGAACACAAGGGTAAATAACCACTTTATGAAATTTTAATTTTGCTTATGGATTTTTATCTGCGGGTTTTGCTTTGGATCCTTAATTTCATTCACAACGGGTTTTTTGATCAACCGCGTATGTATAAGTTAGTTATAAGAGGGAATTTATATGATGCAGCTGTATGCATAAGTTAAGGAATAAAAGGCCAATATCTTGTCATTAAAAATATAATTAAGCAAATAAATAGCATAATTGTTATTAAATTGACATAATATTGCACAAATATTACGCTTAAGATTCTGTCAAATTAAACGAATTATATATTAAAATACGTCAAACGATTAACATATCTTAAAACAGGTACTATTCTTTAGTTACGCAGTAAGTACGCAGCTGCGATTGAAGTTGTAGAAGAAGAGTAGAAAAGGAAAATTGAAAGTGAAATCGTAATGGGAGGTTTACATGAAAAAAATTATTGCATTGTGTTTAGCAGGAGTTATGACCGCTTCCGCCTTGGCTGGTTGTGGCAGTAATAATGCAGCATCATCCGGCGGTGCTTCGGGAAACAAAGCTGCTGCAAATGGATCCAAAAAGGGAGTCGAGATTTCCATGCTGAACTCCAAGGGTGAGATTCAGTCAGGACTGGAAGACATTGCATCTGCTTATGAAGCAAAAACAGGGGTAAAGATTGATGTAATGGCCTGTGGTGCTGGCGAATCCCCTTATACGAAGCTTACCAGTATGTACAATTCTGGTTCTGCGCCGACTATGTCCATTGTTGATCCCACAGATGTCATGGCACTTGCTAAAAGTAAAGCAACTGACCTGAGCGGTGAAAAGTGGACCAGCGAATGTAAAGATACCGCATGGAAAGTCGATGGAAAAGTTTATTCGTTTCCACTTTGCATTGAGGGAAGCGGGCTGATTTACAATAAGGAAGCAATTGAAAAAACGCTGAAGACAACATTTGACCCGAACAGTATTAATTCCTATGATGCTTTGAAAAACCTGCTGGAAAAGTTGCGTGCAGGTGGTATGCAGTACCCAGTCGTTATTTCTAAAGAAGACTGGAGCCTTGGTTCCCATCAGCTGGGCATGGTCTATAATACCTATGATGGTACACAAGCAGGTTCCGCTAAGTTGATCAACAACCTTAAGGCTGGTACTGCAAAGATGGAAACGACAAAGCGTTTTGACCAGTTTACCCACACCTTAGACTTGCTGTTAGCGTACAATGTGAATCATGCGGATCCGCTGGGCGCAATTTATGAGCAGGACCCAACTTATCTGGTCGATGAAAAAGCGGCTATTTGGTTTAACGGAGACTGGGCATGGCCAAACCTGAAGGATGCGGGTGCGAAGACTTCTGACAAATATGGTTTTCTGCCTTATGTATTGAGTAATGATACCTCTGATTTTGCAAATACGAAGATGCAGGCATCTAGCTCCAAGCAAATTATGATCGATAAGCAGCAGGCCTCTGCAGATCAAGTGCAGGCAGCAAAAGACTTTCTCAACTGGCTTGTTTATGATAAAGAAGCACAGAAAATGCTGACCGAGAAATGTGCATTAATTCCTGCCTGCAAAAACAATCCTAATTCTGCAACTGATCCACTGAGCAGAGATATTCAGGCAAAACAGAAGGCTGGAAAAACTTATAATTGTGCCTATATAGCTCCTGGTGACCACTGGAAAGTGCTGGGTGCTGATATGCAGAAATATATTGCGCATAAAGAAACAAAGGCACAACTTGCTGCGGCAATCGATAAATATTGGACCAGCCAAAAGTAATCTGCGCTGATGTTAAGGCTCTGCATCGTTTCGCTGCAGAGCCTATTTTTATCAAAACAAGGACAAAACAAGGAAGGGAGTCTCCTTTATGGAACAACAAGGATTTGGCCGCAGACGAGGGGAGCGGGCAAAAAATTTCACAATATTTGCGCTTCCGGGCTTTGCAATTTTTCTGTGCGTTGTCATTGTCCCATTCTTTTACGGCCTGTATTTGACTTTTACAGACTGGGATGGTGTAACAGCACAAAAGAATATGGTCGGTTTTGCAAACTATGCAGCATTGTTTCAGGACCAGCAGTTCTGGACTTCTATGTGGCTCACGATTAAATACGTATTGTTCTCAGTAATTCTCGTAAATATTATCGCATTCCTTTTTGCCTATGTGTTGACCAGCGGTGTCAAAGGGCAGAACTTTTTCCGTGCCGGTTTCTTTACCCGGAATCGGCGCTGGAGGCCGCACAGGCCTGACGCAGAACTTTTTCCGTGCCGGTTTCTTTACACCAAACCTAATCGGAGGTGTCGTGCTTGGATTTATTTGGGAGTTTATTTTTTCCCGTGTGTTGGTGAACTTTGGTTCCGTTACCGGGTTAAAGATTTTTAAAACTTCATGGCTTTCCGATCCGACTAAAGCATTTTGGGCGCTGGTCATCGTCACCGCTTGGCAGCTTTCTGGTTACATGATGTTGATTTATGTGGCTGGTTTTACCAGCCTTCCTCAGGATGTACTTGAAGCAGCAGCAATAGATGGCTGTAATGCTACTCAGAGTGTGTTTAGAATCATTCTTCCTTTAATGGTTCCGTCTTTTGTTATTTGTGTTTTTTTAACATTGCAAAGGTGCTTTATGGTTTATGATATTAACCTTTCTTTGACAAAAGGTGGACCATATAACAGCACAGTGTTAATTGCCATGCATGTTTATCAAAAAGCATTTCTATCGCATCAGTATGGTGTTGGCCAGGCGGAAGCATTTATTCTGTTCATCATGGTCGCGGCCATTTCTGGACTTCAGCTTTACTTCAGTAAGAAATTGGAGGTTGAGTCATAATGGAACAGAAAACTGGAAAAAACAAAGTTGCACAAACTGTCAAAGTTGTCGTACTTTATGTTTTACTTATTCTGTATATTTCACCGTTTATTATTGTCCTGCTGAATTCCTTTAAAACGAATGGAGATATTTTGAATAATCCTCTGTCATTTGGATTTTCAGCAGCATTTGATAACTACAAAACTGCATTTGAAGAAATGAATTTTCTAAGTTCTTTTCTCAATACAGTAGTAATTTCAGCTGTTAGTGTCGGGCTAATTATTTTAACATCCTCTATGACAGCCTATTTCCTTGCTCGAGTAAAAACAAAATTTAATGCTTTTATTTATATGCTAATGGTTATGGCAATGATTATCCCATTTCAGGCAGTGATGATTCCGCTTGTTTCCATTTATGGCGGCATGGGAATTTTAAATTCTCGTATTACTTTGATTTATATGTATATTGGTTTTGGCAGCAGCATGGCAGTATTTATCATCGAATCGTTTATTCGAGCAGGTGTGCCCATTTCCCTGGAAGAAGCTGCAGAATTAGATGGCTGCTCAAAAGTTCAGACTTTTTTTAAAGTCGTTTTACCATTGCTTAAGCCGACGATTGCCACAGTAGTAGTTTTGGATGTGCTTTGGGTTTGGAATGATTACCTGTTGCCTTCTTTGCTTTTGACAAAATCACAGCAGTTGACACTCCCGCTTTCAACATATGCTTTTTACGGTTCCTTTTCAGTGAATTATGGACCACTACTTTCTTCTCTGATTTTAACAATTGCACCTGTGCTAATTATTTATCTGATTTTACAGGACAAAATCATCAGCGGCGTGGTTGCCGGCGCTGTGAAAAGTTGACTTGCTCTCTTACAAAACAATCATTGCAATGATGAGAGAAATCATCATTATGTAACCATAAAGATCAACTTATATGTTAAGAGGTTATTTTCTGCAGTGCATGGACTGGAAAAAGGAAGATAGAGGATCTGCGTTTTAATCGAAGAGTTCGTGTATTGTGGAATTTTTGGCCGAAAATTTTCCAGCTTTTCCGCAAAAGAACAAATCAGCTTAAAGTCTTGATTGGTAAAAGCAATTCAATCAAATTTGCTGTGAAAATGTGTTAGTAGATAGGGACTGAATTAAAAGATGAAAAATAAAATTATGCTTATTACCTATGCAGACAGCATGGGGAAAAATTTATCGGCATTGCATCGGATTTTGAACCGTTACTTTCAGGAAGCAGTAGGCGGCGTACATGTTCTACCTTTTTTTCCCTCGAGTGCGGACCGTGGTTTTGCGCCAATGCGATATGATATTGTTGACCCCAAATTTGGAACTTTTGCAGATATCATGTCACTGGGGAAAGACTATTATTTAATGTTTGACTTTATGGTCAACCATATTTCGCGTTCTTCTCAGTATTTTCAGGATTTCCTGCGGCAAAAAGATGCTTCTCCTTACAAAGATTACTTTATCCGTTATAAGGATTTTTGGCCGAACGGGGAACCGACACAAGAGCAGGTTGATGCAATCTATAAGCGCAAACCGCGGGCTCCTTATCTAGACGCGCAATTTGCAGACGGAACCAAGGAGAAAGTCTGGTGCACATTTGGGGACGAACAGATAGATTTGGATGTAACAAAACCTGCGACTATGGAATTTATTCAAAAAACGCTTGTGGATATGTGCCAGCATGGTGCTTCTCTTATCCGCTTGGACGCTTTTGCCTATGCGGTGAAAAAACCCGGGGGAAGCTGCTTCTTTGAAGAACCTGAAATATGGGATTTGCTGCATAAGATTCAGAATATTGTGCATCCATATGGGGTGGATATCCTTCCGGAAATTCATGAGCATTATACGATTCAGATGAAAATTGCTCGTCAGGGTTTTTGGATTTATGATTTTGCACTGCCGGTCTTACTCTTGTATGCTATTTATACCCATGAAGTAAAGTACCTTAAAAACTGGTTGGAAATGTCACCTAAAAAACAATTTACAACACTGGATACCCATGATGGTATTGGAATTGTAGATGTCCGGGACTTATTGCCGGATGACCAGATTGCCCTGACCAAAGAAATGATGTTTACAAAAGGAGCTAATGTTAAAAAAATTTATAATACAGCTGCTTACAATAATTTGGATATTTATCAGGTCAATACAACTTATTATTCTGCCTTAGGAAATCAAGATGATGCTTATTTGCTGGCACGTGCAGTCCAGTTCTTTGCACCGGGTATTCCGCAGGTTTATTATGTCGGCCTGCTTGCCGGAAAGAATGATATTGCTTTGATGGAGCAGACTAAAAATGGCCGTGACATTAATCGTCATTCTTATACGGAAGAAGAAATTGACCGGGAGGTGCAGCGCCCGGTGGTGCAAAGGCTGTTGGAATTGATGAAATTTCGAAACACCCATCCGGCTTTTGCTGTGGAGGGGGATTTGCATGTAGAAATGCCAAAATCCGATGTACTGGTTCTTCGCCGCACAGCAGGGGCCGATTGGGCTGAACTGACTGCGGATTTTACAAAGCGTCAATTTAAAATTACCTGTTCCTGAAGTATTCGGTTTGTGAACCCCAAAATACAAAAGTATAAGAGCATCATAAAAATTTTACTAAAATTTATTATTTAAATTCAATATTTCTATCTTTTCATTTGTTTCTAATTATGCTAGAATAAAACTAAGTAAATGTTTTTATCGTTTTTCTCTACCGCATTTTGCAGAAGGAGGCCGGTGCTGAATGGCAACTTTAAAGGATGTTGCGAGTGAATCGGGGTTGGCAGTCAGTACGGTTTCCCGTATTCTCAATAACCGGGGCTACATTAGTGACACAGCGCGGGAAAAAGTTGATCATGCAATGGCTAAATTGCATTATCAACCTAATGAAGTAGCCAGATCGCTCTGCAAAAAAAAATCGAATACGATTGGTGTAATTGTTCCTCATATTCGGCATCCATATTTTGCAGAATTAATCAGTCATCTGGAAGCAGCGGCAGCGAAAAGGAAATATAAAATCATCTTATTGAATGCCCGGGAAAAAGCAGAAAAATTCAGTGAGTATATGGATTTATGTACATCAAACCGTGTGAACGGAATTATTCTGTGCAATGGAATGGTACCAACAGAAAAATTTTTAGGAACACATATTCCGGTGGTGACTATTGAGCGGTTTTTAGATGAGGGAACTGCTTCTGTCGAATGTGACAACTATGAAGGTGGTCATTTGGCAGCACAGGAGCTCATTGGCTGCGGCTGTAAGAATCTTCTGCATATAAGTGGCGTCTCTGACATGAAAATGCCTGCGAATGACCGTTGCAGAGGATTTGTTGAGGTATGTGAGCAAAATGGAGTTTCTCATAGAGAAATTTCAACCAGTGCCCTGCAGTACCATAGCGAAGAGTATCATGCATTTTTAAAAAGACTGTTTCAAATGTATCCGGAAACAGATGGTGTTTTTGCGAGCAGTGACTTAATTGCGGCTCAGATTTTGCAGGTTTGTGCATGGCGGGGGATCGCTGTACCTCAGCAGCTGAAGATAGTTGGTTTTGATGATGTTAGTATTGCGAGACTTACGACACCGATGCTTACTACCGTTCATCAGCCGCTTAAGGAAATGGCGGAAACAGCAGTTAGTTTGCTCCTTTCTGCAGCAGATGGGAAGCTGGTTGTACGGAAAACGGTTTTGCCGGTATCCTTAATTCGCAGAGGCACTACATAAAGAAAAATCGTTTGTTTCAAAGAGAATAATTTCGTTTCAATTTAGAGAGGAAAGAAAATGTTTACAGTAACAGCACTTGGAGAATTATTAATTGATTTTACAGAAAAAGGGTATTCTGAAAATGGTCAGCGGCTGTTTGAACAGAATCCTGGAGGTGCACCAGCAAATGTGTTGGTTGCTTTGCAGCGGCTTGGAGCACAGACAGCTTTTTTGGGAAAAGTCGGTACAGACATGCATGGCAGTTATCTGCGTGAAACACTGCAAAATGAAGGTGTGAATATTGAAGGACTGATTGTAGATGATCATTTTTTCACTACACTGGCATTTGTCGCTCTGAACAGTGCGGGCGAACGTCATTTTTCCTTTGCGCGTAAACCAGGCGCAGATACCCAACTCCGTCCAGATGAACTTCGAAAAGATATTATTCAGAATAGCCGGATTTTCCATACGGGTTCCCTTTCTTTAACGGGAGAACCTGTGCGGAGTGCAACGCTGGAAGCATTGAAGACAGCTCAAAAGGCTGGCTGTGTGCTTTCTTATGATCCCAATTACCGTGCGCCTTTGTGGGATTCGCGGGAAGAAGCTGCACGGCAGATGCGCAGTGTACTGCCGTACATGGATTTGGTTAAAATTTCAGATGAGGAAACGGAACTGCTGACCGGCTGTGCGCGTCCGGAAGATGCGGCGGCAAAACTGGTTGAGCATGCAAAAGCGGCGGTTGTCACACTTGGCGGGAAAGGTGCTTATGTCTGTACTAAAGAAGGCGGTACTATTGTGCCAACCTTTGCAGGCAAAGTGGTGGATACTACCGGTGCAGGGGATTCGTTTTGGGGAGGTTTTCTGTTTGCATTTCTGCAAAGTGGAATTGCTGTGGAAAACATTACATTAGAACAAGCGAAATCTTTTGCCCGGTTTGGAAATGCAGCGGCAACGCTGTGCGTAGGCAAACGCGGTGGAATCCCTGCAATGCCGACGCTGTCGGAAACTGAAGCGCTGTTAAAAACGGCAGCAACGGAGTAAACCAAAGCGAATTCGATGGGCAGGAAGTCTGTTCCTGATGTCTGTTTCAGTTTGATTTACAGATTCGCTTTTGATAATAAGAGATGCGCCTTGATGGAGTTTCCGAATTCCATCAAGGCGCATCTCTTTATGAAATTTATCAAATAAATTAGTATTTGCTGTTAACCGGTAAATTGGGCTTTTTTTCGGTACCAGACACATTCTTGATAGGGGCTGTACTTGCTGATGGTGTGGAAGCGGCGGAGTCTGCCGCATTGCTTTTGAGCTGGAACTGGTTAACAAGTTTTTTCAGCATTTCTGCCTGCCCGGAAAGCTCTTCAGATGCTGCTGCAGATTCTTCCGACGTTGCGGAAGTCGTTTGAATTACGCTGGAAATTTGATCGACGCCCTGTGTCACTTGCTGGATCGATGTAGCTTGCTTTTTGGCTGTATTTGCAATCATGCCGATGCGTTCTACAATTTCTTTGGTGCCGTCAACAGCAGCCATCAGAGACTGGGCTGTTTTATCGGCAATCTGAGAACCATGCTTTACTGAGTGAAGGGAACGGTCAATCAGTGCTGCTGTATTTTTGGAAGCTTCTGCGGATTTACTGGCAAGAGTGCGGACTTCATCGGCAACAACGGAAAATCCTTTGCCGGCTTCACCGGCGCGTGCAGCTTCTACTGCCGCATTCAGCGCCAAAATATTGGTCTGGAAAGCAATGTCCTCAATCGTTTTGATAATCTTGCTGATTTGGTCAGAGTTATCGCTGATATCACCCATTGCTTGAATCATTTCCTGCATTTGCTCATTACTGGCAAGCAGCTGGCTCCTGACAGAATCCATGCTTTGATTAGCATTTGAGGCTTTGTCGGCAGTATCTTGAATCTGTTTAGACATGGAATCAATGGTGGATGCCAGTTCTTCGACAGAAGAAGCCTGCTCGGTAGCTCCCTGACTAAGTGACTGGGCTCCGGCAGAAACTTGGTCTGAACCGCTGGCAACTTGTTCAGCGGATTGCTGAATGGAACCAAGTGTCTTGTTTAGAGAATTTGAAATATTTTCAAGAGCCTGTTTGACTTTTGCAAATTCGCCGGAATAGTCATATTTCAAGTGATAATTTAAGTTGTTATTTGCAATCTCATTTAGAACGCTTGAAATTTCATCAATGTAATTTACATAGTTACGCAGGCGTGATACGGTCTTATTAAAGTTGTCAGAGAGTTCTCCCAACTCGTCGTTCGAATGATAGGTGAGTTTTTCATCAAGTTTTCCGGCTGCGATTTTTTGAGCTGTTGCATCAATTTCCTTGACCGGGTTGCTCACGATTTGCCGAATAGCAACACTAATTAAACAGATCAGGACAATGATAGTAATAATAGCGGCCAAGACTAAGTTGCGTGTTAAAGTACTTAAATCGTGCATGATTTCAGCCCGGGGGGCATAAGAAACAGCAACCCAATTGCTCCCGGGGACCGATTCGATATCCATGTAAAGATTTTCGTTACCGCTCTTATCGTTTTGAATTCCAGTTTGATTTTGCTGAATTGCCTTTGACACAAAATGATATTTGTTGTCGTTTTCTTGGTCAAGGGCAACACCGACAGCGCTTGTATCTTTTGCGCCAATCACAATTTTTGAACTTTTGTCGACAAGGAAAACACCGCCGGTTTTTTCAATTGTAACTGGCTGTACCATTCCCGTGATTGTTTTCAGAGAAATATCAGCACTTGTAACACCTATGACTTGACCGCTTTTATTTTTCAATTCACCGGAGGCACTGACAACATTTTGCTGTGAATTGACATCTTTGTAAACAGGACCAAGCGTAAAATTTTCTGCATGAATGCCGGTTTTATACCAATCGCGTTCCCGTGAATCGAAACCTGCCTTTACAGTAGTAACGGGATGAACCAAAGAACCATCTGTTTTGCCAACATACATTCCATCTGGGAAAGTGCCATCTTTTTTTACTGTACTTTTTAAGTAATTTTTCATGACAGCATTGTTCGCTGGGGCGATATACTCTAAAGCAGAACGTTCCGCTTTTAACTCAGCAAGATTAGTGTTAATCCATCCGCTGACTTCATTGATTACGCTGCTGCTGTTTGTATTGAGGATCGTTTTACTGCGGGAAAGCAGAATACTGGAAGTATTGTTGTAGACAATTGCTGCGATGATTACAATGGCAATTATTACGGCAGAGAGAAGAGGTTTGAGTAATTTAGCTCGGATACTGCTTTTCCTTTTGGGGCTTTGCTCCAATCCATCATAAGTATGCATATTGATCTCTCCTGATCAGCGAATAATTTGATATACAAGGATTATTTTTAATTAATTACATATATCTAACCTATGCCCATTATATATCATTTTTTCAGAAAAATCCACTAATTAGTACAGAATATTTCAATCACATTATATAATTGTTTGAAATACATAAAACTGTATAATTTTTATTCACAAAATAGTAAATTAATGTTTACTATCCAATCATTACCGATTCTACAGAAAATTTAAACTTCATCTTTTCCTTGTGCCAAGTTGAGCAGGTCCTGCAATGTCACACGATGTAAAATCTGCTCAACTTTTCCGTCAATGATGGTCCAAACATGTTTTGTAAGATATTGACGGATGGGGGGCATGGAAGATTTTTGCTCAGTAATGGACATGTTTCCTTCCAGTACATGGAGTACTCGATAAGCGGTTATCTCCGATGGCTTTTGGGCAAGCCGGTAACCTCCCTGTGCACCGGTTACACCAGTGACCAAATCGGCACGTTTCATCTGGGAAAAAATACTTTCTAAATAATTCAGCGAAAGGTTTTCTTCCTGTGCAATGTTGGATAGGGAAACAAGACTATCTCCATGGCGGGCCAAAGCTAAAATTGCCCGCAGACCATAGCGGCCTTTTGTTGAAATTTTCATGGCTGCTGTTGTGCCTCCCTCTCTTTTAAAAAGCCATTTTTCAAATCTTCCAATGTAATATTGTCCAGAGTTTCGGTAATCGCTTTCGTGATTTTCATCCAAAGTGGGCGCGTAGAGCAAGTGGATGGCCGATTGTCACACTGTTCCGGATTTTCAACGCAGATAACGGGGGAAATGGCTCCGTCAATTGCGCGCACAATCATACCGGCTGTGATTTCATTCAGGGGCTTTGCGGGTACACAGCCGCCGTGGCTGCCGCGCACAGTCGACGTAATTCCAGACTTTTTCAGCATAAAAAAAATTTGTTCCAGATAAGCCATGGAGATACAGGTGCCTTCAGCAACCTCTTTCACCGGAACAGGCCTGTCCTGGCCGAAAGCGGCAAGATAGAGCATCCCTTCTAAGGCATAGCGGCTGCGTGTCGATAATTTCATCTGGCTCTTCCTTTCCGATAAATTAAAATGATACTACTTTACTATAAAATAACTATACCTTATTTTTTGATGCGGCGCAAGCACAGCGGGGGCTTCCATCTGGTGACACCTGTTTTTCACGGCTTGTTCACACAGAGCGTTTATGGTAAAGCCATACAGATGTATAATTATGCAAACTGAATTTGCAGCCTTTGTCTAGGTACGCTATAATAAGTGGAAAATAACAGCAAGGTAAATTCTGTTTGTGAGGAGGAATTAAGATGTATCGTCTTTTGGTTGTTGATGATGAAGAGAAAATCCGTTTGCTGATTCGCAAATATGCAGAATTTGAAGGATATTCCATTGTAGAAGCGGGGGACGGAATGGAGGCCATTCAGGTCTGCCGTGACCATCCGCGTGATTTTGACTTGATTATTATGGATATCATGATGCCGGAATTGGATGGTTTCTCAGCAGTCAAAGAAATCCGCAAGATTTGTGAAGCGCCGGTCCTGATGCTTTCTGCACGCGGAGAGGAATATGACAAAATTCATGGCTTTGAACTTGGCATTGACGATTATGTAGTCAAGCCATTTTCCCCGAAAGAATTGATGATGCGCGTCAGTGCTATCATTAAGCGTTCCAAATCGGGAAGCGGCCCACAGAAAAAGACCATTTCTTTCGAGGGCCTCAGCATTGATTTTACGGCTCGAATTGTGACCGTGGACGGCCGGAAGGCGGAACTTTCTCCCAAGGAATATGACCTTTTATTTTATATGGTTAGTAATCGAAATATTGCCCTGACCCGCGAGCAATTAATTACCAATGTATGGGGGTATGATTTCTATGGCGATGACCGGACACTGGATACCCATATTAAACTGCTGCGGAAAAGTCTTGGACCATATGCGAAGTTTATTGTGACACTCAGAGGGGTGGGGTATCGTTTTGAAACAGAGTAAGCAGTCTTCTTCCCCGCCGCACAGTTCTACTTTTTCAACTATCAAAGCGAAGTGGCAAACAAAGTCTGATTTTCTATTTTCACTGCGAAAGTTTTTTCATTCTTGGAAAAACGTCAGCATTAAATGGCGGATTTTTGGTGCATTTGTAATTTTTACAATATTGGTGCTGACGGTCCTGTGGATTTTTCAAACGGTTTTGTTTGACCAATTCTATGAGCATACGAAAAGGAATGAACTCAGCAATGCTGCTGAAACGATCCAGCAAAACCTTTACAGCCCTAATTTAGGAAACGTGATAGATGAAACTGCGCGCAGCGGTCAAATCTATGCGGTTGGGCTGCGGGCTGATGGCAAGATTCTTTTTAACAGCGACTTTTCGCCAAACCGTTTTTCCATGATGATTGGAGAGCACTTAATGGAAGTGCTGCAGAGAACTGTGATGGAGGGTGGAAAGCACTATGAGGTTATCCGAGGTAAGAATAATGATATCCACAATGATTCCAACCGTGCATTAGTTTATGCAACTGTGCAGAAAGACGAGAGCGGAAATCAGTACATGATTTTTCTCTATACCATTCTTACTCCGCAAAGGGCAACAATCCGGACGATTCGTACCCAGATTATGTGGCTCACGCTGCTCCTGCTTGTGGTCGGCGCCTTGCTGGCTCTATATTTGTCAAAGCGAATCAGTGCACCAATTATCCGCTTGAATGGAACTGCAAAAGAGCTTGCAACTGGAGACTATGACGTTGTTTTCGATGAGAGCGGCTACAGCGAAATTGCCCAGCTGGGGCACACGCTGAATTATGCTGCCCATGAGCTGGGTCAGGTGGAGCAGCTCCAGCGGGACTTAATTGCAAATATCAGTCATGATCTGCGTACGCCGCTTACGATGATTTCAGGTTATGCGGAGATCATGCGGGACTTGCCGGGAGAAAATACACCGGAAAATGTGCAAATTATTATTGATGAAGCGAACCGTCTGACGGCGCTGGTGAACGATACGCTGGATTTGAGTAAGCTGCAGTCCGGAACACAGAAAATAGAAAAAACGGAATTCGACCTGACGGACAATATTCGCAATATTTTGCACCGTTATGATAAAATGACAGACTGTGTCCTTACGTTTGACGCTGATTGTGATGTCGTTGTCTACGCAGATGAACTGAAAATTTCCCAAGTTGTGTATAACTTAATCAATAATGCCATTACTTATACTGGCAGCGACCATCGTGTCATGCTGCAGCAGGTGATGGATGGGAACCAGGTGCGTATTGAAGTAACGGATACCGGAGAAGGAATTCCGGAAGAGAAACTTAAGGATATCTGGAAGCGGTACTATAAAGTGGATAAGGAGCATAAACGTGCACAGATTGGTACGGGACTCGGCCTGTCCATTGTGAAAAGCATTTTGGATTTGCATGATGGTGCCTATGGAGTACGCAGTGCCATCGGAAAAGGAAGTACGTTCTGGTTTTCATTGGCTGTCAAACAAAAGCTGCCGCTTCAGGTCGAGAACAATGAAACGGAGGGAAAACAGAAATGAATGTAACAGTTTGCGGCTGCGGCCGGTGGGGAAGTTTTCTGGCTTGGTATGCAGCGGAACAGTGCGGCCATGATGTGACGCTGTATGGACGTTCCGGCTCACCGCATTTTCAACAGATTGTGCAGACCCATACAAACGGGCTGGTTACTTTTCCGGACCGCACGCATTACAGCAGTAATTTGCATGCCGCTTTATCCTCCGCACAGGCAGTCATTATTTCCATTGGTGCACAAAATCTGAGAAACTTTTTGCGCGAATTTTCACCGAGAGAGTGCAATGGGAAAACACTGGTTTTGTGCATGAAAGGACTGGAAGCGGACACAGGTCTCCGGCTGACACAGGTAACGCGCGAGTTTTTGCCGGATACAGACTTGGCAATTTGGGTTGGCCCCGGCCATGTGCAGGACTTTCTCAAGGGAATTCCGAACTGCATGGTCATTGACAGTGACTCTGATGCAGTCAAAAAACGGGTGGTGCAGTTTTTTGAAAGTCCGCTGATTCGTTTCTATTATGGTGAAGATCTGCTTGGAAATGAAGTGGGTGCCGCAGCGAAAAACGTGATAGGAATTGCGGCGGGTATGCTGGACGGTTTAAATAAGACTGCGCTGAAAGGAGCCCTGATGAGCCGTGGCACGCGGGAAATTGGCAGATTGATCAAAGCCATGGGAGGACGTGAGATAACCGCTTATGGGCTTGCACACTTGGGCGATTATGAAGCGACTGTCTTCAGCCGGTACAGCCATAACCGGCAGTTCGGCGAGGATTATATCAAGAAGATTCCTTATAAAAAACTGGCAGAGGGTGTCCCGACCGTGACAGCTCTGCTTCATTTGGGAAACCAATATGAAGTGGAACTGCCGATTTGTCAGGCAGTTGATTCCGTTATCAATGGCGGGCAGGAACCCAATCGTGCCCTCAGCAGCCTTTTCCTGCGCCCTTTAAAAAGAGAGTTTTAAATTTGGAACCAGCTGGGCAGCTTTTACAAATTCCGATACCGGGCTGATTTGAAAAACAGATGGTTCTGCAGTGTGAAAATGTGAATTTGAGATATCCTGCTTTTTATCACTACGGGTAAAAAGCTGCAGAATTTTCTCATGAATTCTTTGTCTGTCATTTGACAAATTGGCTCTTATTCTTTATGATTAAAATAGCATATGTCAGAAAATCCTATGAAAGTGGCAGGAGTGATTGAAATGAGTGAATGTACACACGATTGCAGCAGTTGCAGTCAGAACTGTGAGGAGCGGCAGGAGCCGCAGAGCCTGTTGAAAGAACCAAATCCCAAAAGCAGTATCAAAAAAGTAATTGGTATAATCAGCGGCAAAGGCGGCGTTGGCAAGAGCCTGATTACTTCTATGATGGCGGTCCTTTTGAACCGCCGCGGTTATCACACGGGTGTTTTGGATGCCGATATTACAGGCCCGTCCATACCGAAAACATTTGGAATTCATGGACGTGCTATGATGCAGGATAAATGTATTTTACCCTGCAAGAGCCAAAAGGGAATTGATGTCATCAGTGTGAACTTGATGCTGGAAAATGAGACAGATCCGGTTGTTTGGCGCGGGCCGATTATCGCCAATATGGTGACACAGTTCTGGACGGATGTCCTTTGGAAAGATATTGATTTCCTCTTTGTCGATATGCCTCCGGGAACAGGGGATGTGCCGCTGACCGTGTTCCAGTCGATTCCGGTGGATGGAATCATCGTGGTGACTTCTCCACAGGAATTAGTTTCCATGATTGTTGCCAAAGCTGTGACAATGGCCGACATGATGAAAGTGCCGATTCTTGGCGTTGTTGAAAATATGAGCTATGTCCAGTGCCCTGACTGCGGCAAAAAGATTGCCGTGTTTGGCGAAAGCCATCTGGACGAGGTGGCGAAAAAGTACCGTTTGAAGATTTTGGCACGCGGCCCGCTTGATCCGCAGATTGCTGCGAAAATTGACCGTGGTGAAGCCGAAGAAATAGATGCGCCGTGGCTGGATCCTGCTGCAGATGAAGTCGAGCATTTGCTGAAGCCATAAGCGAGACAAATGAAAAGGGGACTGCAGCTCGCGGAATTTTCCGTGGGCCGCAGTCTCCTTTTTACTCTTTCCTGATTAGTGTATTTTGTATTTGGGACATTTCTCTTTCAGCAGTTTCCGCAAATCGTCTGTTGTGCCTTTCTTGAAGGTGTGTTTATTGATAATATAAATGTGATTGGCGCCCAGATAAAGATAGAAATAACGCTTGACTTCATAAACGTGGAGAATTTGTACATAAGGATAAACGCCGGAGTAAGCACCGGAAACCCGAAAATCATCTGCGCGGAACTGATAACGTATCTTGCGCGTCTTCATTTTTCGGAAACTGCCATTTTCCGTCTGAAAAACTTTTCTTGGAATCAGCAGTGGGTAAATGATGCAAAAAGCCGCTACAAAGGCGGATACAACCCGAAGAGGAATAGAATGGACAAAAACAGCTGCAGCAATACTGAGTGCCGCTACAACCAGCATCGAAATCCAGGTCTCTTTTCGATTTAAAAGCAGATCATACCAGCTAAACCGTTTCAGGGCTTTTGCCACGCATTTTGTGGTGTTTTCAATCAAAACTTTTGGTTCCTCAAGTGGCAGACCCTTTTCCTGCGCTTCTTTTTTCTGCGCTTTCTGCTGGGCCTGATAGGCGGTAATTCGCTCCAGAAGGAATGCTGTGCGTTTGTTTTCCCGTGAGCGATGAACGCGCCTGACAATAAAAATTGCTGCAATAGCGGCAACCATTAAAATAAGAGGCAGTAAAAGGAAAACAACAAATTGTATCCTATCAGAATTTGAGGATTCAGGAGCAGAAGACTTTGGAAGGAATTTAGTTACCTGCACACTGTTTACCAATTGCTGCAAACTTGCAGTCTGTTGTGCGGTTAAAGCTTTATTTTCTTGGTAGGTTTCAAATAGATATCCTGCACCATTCAGAATTGTGAAGTAAGCCGCTTCTGCAATCTTTTTATTTTCCACATTGCCCTTAATTTCTATATCAAGAAACGGCAGCTTTTGAGCGTTGGTATAGCGCTTCGCTGTTGTCGTAACAGAGGTGGCTCCATTGGCTGCAGACTGCGGCTTACACATTTCTTGAATCAGGGAACTTATCTGTGCATTAGACATCGTGGTCATATTAAAATATTGCTGTGTGGTGGTGTTTTCGTTTTTCGTGAGGGAAATGGTAAAAGCACCTTTTGCGGCGTTTACTAAAAGCACTGAACCGCGTTTCTGCATTTCTTTTTTCTGGGTTTCCCAGTCGGTAATTCCTGCTCTCAGCAGGTTTTCATCGGTGATAGGCGTGTCCGGCGTAAATGCATACAGTCCTTTGGGAATGTTCATCTTCATATTAGAGCTCTGCAGTTCCAATGGGGTACTGCCGGATGCAGATGATGATGCAGGCAGTGCCTCTGAAGAAGCAGATGCAGCGGCCGGAATAATGCCTGCTATGCTCATACAGAGCAACACAGGCAGCAGTGCAGCGGTGATTTTTTTGATCATTGAATCAATTCTCCTTATTGTGCGGTCCACCAGTTTATGAATACAGCAGTATTATAGCACAGCGCTTTATTTGATACAATTTCCATTAGAAATCAGGAGATGAGTTTTAAACGGGCTGCTTTCGTTTACAGCGCCGTACTGCATCCTGCCAGAAGATAAACGAAAGCACTCAGTATACAGAAAGCGGTGGACAGCAGGGTGATTGTCCAAGTAAGTGCTTTGGACTTTTGGCTTGGCTGCAGGCGGTTATGTTTCAGTACCGCTCCCTGTGCTGCCGCGGCAGGCAGAAGAGTGGGCACAATGTAGCGGAAATTCTGCGTACAGGCATAAGGTTCCCGAAAACAAAAGCCAATATAAAATAGAAGATAAGTAACAAACAGAACCGTGAAAAAAAGTGTAAAGGGGCGAAATCCTGCCTGACAGGTTTTGATGGGTGCTTGTTTGCGCCATGCATAGACCACTGACAAAATTATGCAGACAAGCATTCCTGCAGTCAGGAGGGCATTTACCCAAAATAACATCTGCGAAAAGATGAGGCCGGGACCGGATACGAAAAGTTCCGCTTCATCAAACAGGGCCGTTTTCAGCAGGGCAATCCAAAGATTGTATTCAAACACGCCGTCCTGCCAATTCCAATTTTCAAAAACAGAAAAGTGATGCCAATCCATACCAAACAGGCGTTGTATAGGGCTGTCATGACCGAGATATTGTGGATTGTCAGGCTGTAAACCCGTTACGGCACCGATTGGCATGCCAAAACGGATCTTACAATAAATACTCCACCACAGTCCAAGCGGAATGCTGACGGCGAGAAAAAGGCCGAATTGCTTCCAAAAGATAAGGCGCGAATCCTTTGCTTTCAGAAACTTTCGCAGAAACAGGAAAGCCACGGCGGGTGCAGCCAAAATTCCGGAGGATTTTGCCATCATAGAAAGACCAATCCACAAGGCGAGCAGCAAAATGCTTTTTCGCGTGGGATTTTGATACCAGCGCAGTGCATATAGAATTGCCGCAAATGAAAGTACAATACCGAGCATATCATTATTGATACTGCCGGAAAGGAGGATCAGGGAAGGGTGGAAACATAAAATGGCAAAAGACACAATTAATGCGGTCCCGTCAAACTGCAGGATGCGAAGGATTCGGTAGCTGATAATCAGAGCGGCGCACGAATAGAAAAGAGTAAGATATTGGACATTTTCCACAGCGGTGGCAGGATCCGTGCCGAACAGCATTTGCAGCTTAATCCACAGTGCACTGACCCAATAGTGAAGCGGTGGGTGATAAAATTCCCAGACGGAACGAGGGTCAAAGTTGGGAAGGGCAAAATTGTGATTGACAAAATAAAGCATGTATGCCTGATGCCCGATGGAGCTTTGAATATCCATCACGTCATGCTGGCGAACCAAATAGGCTGTATAGAGAATATAAACTGCATGCAGGGAAAATGCGGCTGCTCCAAGCAGGATACAAGCCAAACGGGAAGTCAAGTGGTTGGAAATGTGTGCCCACAGTGCAATTGTTCCCAGTATGAGCAAAACTACAGATGCCAGCATTTCCAACTGATAGGGACTGTGCCAAAACAGGAAAATGAGACACAAGATACAGATTACGAGGCAAATTTTAATTGTAATGAGAGGAGGGTCTGGCTTCTGGCCTTTCTTCGTCCACTTCTTGCAATACAGAAAGAACTGCCAGACTGCGGCAGCTGCTAATGGGGCGGCAAGGCAGACAATGCTTCGGATTTTCAGTATATTCTCCGAGTTTCCCTGCGGAAAAGCAACGTAGACCAGCAGGCATCCGAGAATCAGGAGGATATAGGGATGAGAAAAAAGGTCGCTCTGTTTTTTGCCGATACGCATGGAAGTGCTCCTTCATCCTTCTTTTTTGTTTTCTTCCTGATAATCGCCGTCGGTATTGACGTTCCAGATATTCGCTTTGTCTTTTTTTTCAGAAAGAATATTGTCTACTGATTCAAAAGCTGTCATCATGGAATGGTCCATATTGTTGTAATGATGCTGGCCGTTGCGCCCTATACAGTACAGATTTTCAAACTGATTCAGGTAGGCAATCAGGCGGTCTATCTGTGCATATGTATCAAAATAGGCCGGATAGGCTTTTTTTACACGAACGCGGTGCGAGTCCAAAATATCCTCAGGAGATGAGAGAATCCCCATTTTCACCAGTTCGCCGGCAGCAAAAGCAGTGCACTGCTTTTCTGTCATATTCCAGAAAGCATCTCCTTCTGTGCAGAAATATTCCAGACCTATCCATACGGTATCTAATGGCTTGGCCACCATATAGGGGGACCAATTGTTGAAAATCTGGATGCGCCCGAGCTGTACGCCCGGGTCCTGAATATAGATCCAACAGTCCGGTATGATATTCCCAAGTGTACGGATGTTCGTTTGATTTTTTAAATTCAATTTTTTAACTAAAATTCCGATCGTAACAAAATCCCGATAGGGAAGGCCTGCGGCAATTTCTGCGATTGGCTGAGGAACATTTTCCATACCGCCGACCAAATCTTTGAGCGGCATGGAAGAAAGAAAAATTTCTCCCTTCACGGTTTTCGTTTCCTTGGCTGTCTGCACGGTCACGGAAGTAACTCGGCCGTTTTCCGTGTGGACGCCGGTCACTCGGCAGTTCCGGTGCAGCACTCCACCCATTGCGGTAATTTCTGCTGCCGTTTGTTCCCAGAGCTGGCCGGGACCGTATTTGGGATACTGAAACTGTTCTATCAGGGAAGTTTCTGTTTCTTTCCCTTTCTTTCCAACTGCTTTTTTCAGCATATCTTTCAGCACAGCGGAAACTGAAAGTCCTTTGACACGCTGGGCGCCCCAGTCTGCAGAAATATTGCAGGGATGGCGCCCCCAGAGCTTTTCCGTGTAACCTTCAAAGAACATACTGTAAAGGATTTTGCCGAAGCGGTTAATGTAAAAATTTTCAAGACTTGTTTCCGGAAGATGGTTTGCACAGGCATGCAGATAGCTGCAGCCTGCTTTTATGGCGGAGATGAGTCCAAGATTGCGTAGAGTCTGAGCTTTCAAGGTAATCGGGTAATCAAAAAAATGGTGTTTATAATAAATTCGGGAAACGCGCCTGCGGGTAAGCATTACATGGTCTTCCTGTTCCGGATTTGGACCTCCGGGGGAGAGTATGCACTTTCGGTCCAGTGCTTTGTCATCAAAAGAAGGTGCTCCCTGGGCCGGCATGCGTTCTGCCCACCACTGGTTGACCCGGTTCTCTTTAGAAAAGAAACGGTGTCCGCCGATATCCATGCGGTTTCCATGCCACGGAACGGTGCGCGAAATGCCGCCGACTGTTCCGCTTTCTTCCAAAATTGAAACCGAAAAGTTACCTTTTCCGCGGCTTAGCAGCTCATGTGCAGCGGTTAGTCCTGCGGGTCCAGCACCAATGATGACAACATTTTTCATAGGATACCTCCAGAAAATATGACGCAGATGAAAGGCTTTCCGTAATCCATTCTAATGATTAAAATTATACTTATTTTAACAGACCGAGTTGGACTTGTACAGTGCAGGAGCCTTGATTCTGTACCTGCAGAGAAGTGCTTGACAATTGCGCGAAAATGCGGTATAATCAAACTGCTTGTAAAGCAAAGAACTTTACAGGAACGGAGGCGCGGAGGTTGGCAAAGAATCTTGAAATTTCACTTCTGCTGGACTATTATAGTTCCATGCTGACAAAAAAGCAGAGGGAAGTTATTTCCTGTTATTATAATGATGATCTTTCTTTGTCTGAAATTGCGCAAAATGAAGGGATTACTCGTCAAGGTGTGCGGGACTCCATTAAACGTGGAGAAGCACAGTTGATTGAAATGGAAAAAAATCTCGGCATTTTACGCAAATCCCGCCAACGCGCAGCTGCTTATGCCCAGATTCGACAGTATGCGGAGCACATCCGAGACTATAACAGCCGCTTTGTCTATGACAAGTCTATTACCGAGCAGATTGAAAAATTGCTGAAAATTCTTGCAAAACTGGAAGATTCAGAATGATTGAGGAGGCGCGTTTATGGCATTTGAAAGCCTGACAGACAAACTTTCCGCTGCATTCCGGCGACTGAAAAGTAAAGGCAAGCTGACAGAAGGAGATGTCAAAGCGGCAATGCGTGAGGTGCGCCTTGCCCTGCTGGAAGCGGATGTCAACTATAAGGTTGCCAAGGAGTTTACGAAAAAGATCAGTGAGCGTGCAGTGGGCAGTGAGGTTATGGAAAGCCTTACCCCGGGGCAGATGGTAGTCAAAATAGTTGATGAAGAGCTGACAGCGCTGATGGGCGGCGGGGAGGCTCACCTGAAAATGCCCTCTTCCGGACCTTGTGTTATGATGCTCTGCGGGCTGCAGGGTGCCGGAAAAACGACCCATGCGGCAAAGCTGGGCCGGCTGCTGAAAAAGCAGGGCCACCGTCCCCTGCTGGTTGCCTGTGATGTCTACCGCCCGGCAGCAATTAAGCAGTTACAGATTGTTGGGGAACAGGCCGGGGTGTCTGTCTTTGAAGAAGGACAGGGTGACCCGATTCAAATTAGCAAAGACGCGGTGCGTCATGCCAAAGATTATGGCAATGATTTTGTCCTGATTGATACGGCTGGCCGTCTGCAGATTGATGAAAAGCTGATGGCAGAACTGCAAAATATCCAAAAAGCGGTGGAACCAAGTGAAATCCTGCTGGTGGTGGACAGTATGACCGGTCAGGAAGCCGTCAATGTTGCCAAAACATTTGACGAAAAGCTGGGTATTACCGGTGTGATTCTGACAAAGCTGGACGGCGACACCCGCGGCGGTGCTGCACTGTCTGTGAAAGCGGTTACGGGTAAGCCGATTAAGTTTATCGGTGTCGGTGAAAAATTGGACGATATTGAGGTGTTTCATCCGGACCGGATGGCTTCCCGAATCCTCGGCATGGGCGATGTGCTTACCTTGATTGAGGATGCACAGTCCAAACTGGACGAAAAGGAGGCCGCCAAGACTGCAAAGCGGCTGGTGCAGAATAAGCTCGATTTTAATGACCTGCTGGCGCAATTCGATCAAGTGAAAAAAATGGGGCCTATGCGTGGTATTTTGGAAAAATTCGGGATGGATACCCGCAAACTCAGCGATAATCAGTTGGATGACCATCTGATTGACCGCGAAAAGGCAATTATCCTTTCCATGACCTTGGAAGAGCGTGCGAAGCCCGCTGTTATCAATCCTTCCCGTAAACGCCGTATTGCGGCGGGCAGCGGCGCTAAGGTGGAGGATGTCAATAAGTTGTTGAAGTCTATGGAACAGATGCAGAAATTGATGAAAATGATGAAAAATAAAAAAGGTCGGCGCCGCTGGATGCCCCCAATGGGGATGCCGGGCGGAATGCCTTTTCAATCCAGATAATTCAGGGAATCAGCGGCGGAAAGCCCGAAATTCCTGATTATGAAATTATATTATTTTTTCTATTTTCCTTTGGAGGTAAAAACAATGGCAGTTAAGATTCGTCTGCGCCGTATGGGTGCAAAGAAGAACCCGTTTTATCGTATCGTAGTGGCAGATTCCCGTTATCCCCGTGACGGTCGTTTCATTGAGGAAATCGGTTACTATAATCCGCTGAAAGAGCCTGCAGAAGTAAAGGTCGATGCAGAAAAAGTTCAGACTTGGATGAAAAATGGAGCTCAGCCGACCGATACCGTAAAGCGCCTTTTCAAACAAAATGGTGTGATCTGAATTAAAGGAGGTTTGCTCCATGGAGAAACTCTTGATTTCCATCGCACAGGGGCTGGTGGAGGATCCAACAGCGGTTCATGTTACAGTGGACGAGCCTGCGCAGGATGGTATGATTACCTATCATTTGCATGTAGCAGAAAGTGATATGGGGCGTGTCATTGGGAAACAAGGCCGTATTGCAAAGGCTATCCGTGTGGTCATGCGTGCAGCAGCTACCCGGCAAAACGCCAGGGTGTCTGTGGAAATAGACTGACATATTTCAGATTTCTGCCGCAAGCGATGATGCCTGCGGCAGAATTTTTCTACAGCTGCAAGGGTGTCCGATCAGTCTGGAGGATAAAATGAAATTAGAATATCTAGAGGCCGGACGCATTGTCGGTACACATGGCGTGCGCGGGGAGCTCCGGCTGGAGCCATGGTGTGATTCCGCAGAATTTCTGCGGCAGTTTGAAACTTTGTACTGGGAAAAGAGCAAAGAACCAGTTCATGTGGTTTCTTCCCGCGTACACAAAAGTCTGCTTTTGCTTATCCTGGAGGGTGTGACGTCTGTGGAGCAGGCGGACGCCCTGCGCGGCCGTGTATTATGTTTTCGCAGGGAAGATGTCCATCTGCCGGAAAACACTTTTTTCAGGCAGGATTTGATTGGACTCACCGTGCGCAGCGCAGAGGACGGAAAAATCTTTGGCACGCTTACCTCTGTATTGGAAACAGGTGCGAATGATGTATATGAAATTCGGGAACCTTCCGGCAAAACGACTTTGATTCCGGCTATCCCGCAGACGGTCAAGCGTGTTTCGCTGGAGGAGGGCATTATAGAAATCGTTCCGATGGAGGGAATGTTCGATGCGGATTGATTTGATTACGCTGTTTCCAGAGATGTGCGAATCCGTGTTGGCGGAAAGTATTGTTGGCAGAGGAAGAAAACGCGGTGCTGTACAAATTGTGCCGCATCAACTCCGTTCATATGCCCATGACAAACACAGCACAGTGGATGATACGATTTTCGGCGGTGGAAAAGGAATGCTGCTGCTTGCAGAACCAATTGCGGCCTGTTTTGATGATTTGATTCGTACATTAGGGAAAAAACCGCATATTGTATATATGAGTCCGCAGGGAAAGCCAATGAATCAGGCGCTGCTCGGAGAACTCAATCAATATGAAAATCTTTGCATTCTCTGCGGTCATTATGAGGGTGTGGACGAGCGTGTGCTGGACGCTTATGTCGATGAAGAGATTTCTTTGGGTGATTTTGTTTTGACAGGCGGAGAACTGCCCGCGCTTTGTTTGATCGATTCTCTTGCCCGTCTTCAGCCGGGTGTCCTTGCTGCCAATGCGTGTTTTGAGGAAGAAAGTCATTATCATGGGCTGCTGGAATACCCCCAGTACAGCAGGCCGCAAATTTGGCGCGGAAGAAGCGTTCCGCCGGTATTGATGACAGGCCATCATGCGAAAATTGCCTGTTGGCGTCATCAGCAAAGCCTGCTGCGGACTTTGCAGAAGCGTCCGGATATGTTGGAAAAAGTTTCTCTGCCAAAGGATGACCAGCGCTTTCTTACTGATTTTGATGCTAATATAGAAAAATAAAAGTGTTAAAACGGCATTGTATTGTCAAAAGGATAGGCAGAAAGCCTAAAAGTTTTCAACAAATATGGCAAATTGCACGAATACGCTTATGGTCCTATACCTTGTAGTTATGGATAAGTCCAAATTTTTGACGTGGTGATTGACCGCATATTGAAAAGTGCTATAATAGCAGTGCAGATAAATGTGGCTGCGGTATTTTGCACTTATTCATTTGATTCATTTGAAAATAATCAGCTTGAAATTTTTATTGTTAGGAGTTAATCGGAATGTGTGTTAAAGAAGTTTTGGTTCAAAACCAAGTTGGACTCCATGCCCGCCCTGCAACTTTCTTTATTCAGAAAGCGAATGAGTATAAATCTTCTATTTGGGTGGAAAAAGAAGAACGCCGCGTAAATGCGAAGAGCCTGCTTGGTGTGCTTTCTTTGGGCATTATCGGTGGAACGACTATTCGCATTATTGCTGATGGCCCTGATGAAGAAGATGCCGTCAACAGCCTTGTTGATTTGGTCAAATCTGGTTTTGCAGAGTAATTTGTGTCAGGCAGCTGTCCCGTGAGCGCGGTTTTTCCGTGGCGGGGCAGCTTTTGTTTTTTGTAGGATCCTATTTGTTGCCGATTATGGAAGAAGATGAGATAGGGTGATCAATGAAGAAAAGCGCATCGAACTGCGCAGAAAGGCAATGAAGCTGCCACTGCATCCGGGCGTGTATATTATGCACGAAAAAAGCGGGAAAATTATTTATATTGGAAAAGCAAAGGCACTGAAAAACCGCGTCAGCCAATATTTTGGCAGCGAGAAAAACCATGAAGAAAAGGTGCGCCAGATGGTTGCCCATGTGGATTGGTTTGAATACATTTTAACGGACAGTGAATTTGAAGCACTTGTGTTGGAAGCAAGCTTAATTAAACAGCATACGCCCAAATACAATATTTTGCTGAAGGATGACAAAGGCTATCATTATATAAAAATTACGAATGAAGACTGGCCGCGCATTTCACAGGCTCAGCAGATGCTGGATGATGGGGCACGGTATCTTGGCCCTTATGTCAGTTCCTGGGCGACAAAAGAAAGTGTGGATGAAACTCTGAAAATTTTCTGCCTGCCGGATTGCAGTCGGCGTTTTCCACAGGATATTGGGAAGAAACGTCCCTGCCTCAATTACTATATTAAGCAATGCTGTGCTCCGTGCCTTGGCAAAATTACGCAGACAGAATACCGGAAATTGGTAGAAGAAGCTGTCGAATTTCTGCAGGGCGGCAGGCATGCTTCTGTCAAAAAACTGGAGCAGCAGATGATGGAAGCCAGCGGGAAATTACAGTTTGAGCGCGCTGCGCGTCTGCGCGACCGGCTGCAGGCAATTAAGCGAATGGCAGATCGGCAGAAAGTAGTGGCCAATTCGGTTCCGGAACAGGATGTTATTGCATTGGCACAAGGACCTTCAGCGGCGTGTTTTCAGGTATTCCGTTTCCATGATGCACGTCTGTATGACCGGGAAAGTTTTCCCATGGGACCGGTAGGAGAGCCGGAGAATGCCCGGCGTGAATTTGTGGAACGATATTATTCGATGCGGGACTCTATTCCACCGAAGGTTACATTGGATGGAGCAGCAGAAAGTGCTGATTTACTGGAGCGGTGGCTGACGGAAAAGGCCGGCCATGCTGTGCATATTCTGCTGCCTCAAAAGGGCGAGCAGGCAAAATTGGTCGAAATGGTGCGCAGCAATGCAGCGGAACAGGTTGCCCAGACAACCGGCCGAACCGGACGGGAAACCAGCGCACTGGATGAGCTTGGCAGGCTTTTAGGCATGCCGAATCCGCCGCAGTATATTGAATCCTATGATATTTCCAATCTTGCAGGAGAAGACAATGTAGCTGGAATGGTCGTCTTTGAAAATGGCCGCCCGCTTAAATCAGCTTATCGAAAGTTTAAAATTAAAACAGTTGATGGGCAGGACGACTATGCTTCTATGCAGGAAGTCCTTACGCGCCGTTTTCAGGAATATGAGGCACATAAAGGAGAAAAAGAGGGCTTTGGCCGGCTTCCGGATCTAATCTTGCTGGATGGTGGAAAAGGGCAGGTCCATGCGGTCTGTCCAGTCCTGAAGCAGTTTGGCCTGCAGATTCCTCTGTTTGGAATGGTGAAGGACAATAATCACCGTACACGCGCTATTACCGGAGACGGCGGGGAAATTGCCATCAATTCCCACAGAGCGGCGTTTACACTAGTTTCCAGTATTCAGGATGAAGTTCATCGGTGGGCAATCGGTTATCACCGACAAAGCCGCCGAAAACATACTTTTTCTTCCTCTTTGACGCAGATTGAGGGTGTTGGAGAAAAACGCGCAAAATCCTTGCTGCACCATTTTCGCACTGTTTCTGCAATCCGGGAAGCTACCTTGGAAGAACTGGAAGGTGCTCCGGATATGACACATCCGGCTGCCGCAAAAGTTTTCGCCTATTTTCATGAAAATCAAGAATAAACAAGAACAAATAGACAATATTTTGCAATTTTTGAAAACCTGGTAGATTTGGGGAAATTCATTTTCTTTTTTCTGTTGACATTGACAGAATTGCTTTGTAATGCGATAATAAAAGCCGTGGTATGCAAAAATATGGTCAGTAAATAGGTGAGTCAGCTGCGTTATGACTCAGCAGATGCTGCCCCGAGAAAAGGAGTATGATTCCATGCGTGTCATCGCCGGTAAGGCCCGTGGCCGTCGACTTGTTACCCGGGAAGGTTCTGAAACACGTCCTACTCCGGAACGTGTCAAAGAGGCAATTTTTAATATTATCCAGTTTCAGGTGGAGGGCCGCCGGGTGCTGGATGCATTTGCTGGTTCCGGTCAGCTTGGTATTGAGACACTCAGCCGTGGTGCAGCCCATGCTGATTTTATAGATAGAAGCAAAGAGAGCGTTGCAGTGATTCAAAAGAATCTCGAGTCTACAGGGCTTGCACAGCAGGCGTCGGTTTTTCAGACAGATACGCTGCTGTTTCTGCAGAGAAAATCTCTGCCTTATGATATTTGCTTTTTGGATCCGCCCTATCGGACAGGTCTGCTGCAGCAGGCACTGCCGCTTTGTGCTGCCATTATGAATTCCGGTGGTATGATTCTATGTGAGTATCCGGCTGATGAAAAGCTGCCGGATACTGTCGGCCTATTTCAGAGATACCGCACTTATAAATATGGGAAAATCATGATTACAACATTTGTACATAAGGATGTGTAGATGTGAGAGAAGAAAGAATTGCAATCTGCCCTGGCAGTTTTGACCCCGTTACGCTTGGACATCTGGACATTATTCGCCGTTCCTGCAAATTATTTGACAAAGTGATTGTTGCTGTGCTGGACAACCCAATGAAGAAGACCGCCTTTACAGCGGAAGAACGGATGGACATGATTCAACGCTGTACACAGAACCTTCCACAAGTTGAGGTTGACAGCTTCCATGGCCTGCTGGCAGAATATGCACGGCAGAAACAAGCGGTAGTAGTTGTGCGTGGCCTGCGTGCACTTTCAGATTTTGAATATGAGTTCCAAATGTCCCTTACAAACCGGAACTTAAATCCTAATTTGGAAACGATTTTCTTTAACACACAGGCAGAAAATATGTATCTGAGTTCCAGTGTGGTGAAACAAATTGCAACATTCGGCGGTGATATTTCCAAGTGTGTGCCGCAGTGCATTATGAAGGACGTAATAGACCGTATCTATGCAGGAGGAAACAAGAATGAATGAAGCAAATACCGTTAGTGCAGAAGATCTGATTGACGAACTATACACATTGCTTGAGAAAGCATGGAATCTTCCGCTCAGCCATGGACGATTGGTTGTGGATGGTGAGGAAGTCCGCCAAATTCTGGATGAACTGCGCGAATCTCTCCCGCAGGAGGTCCATAAAGCGCGGCTGATCGTTGCCGACCGCAATAAGATTTTGACAGATGCCAAAAAAGAAGCGGATGGAATTCTTCGTACGGCAGAAGAGCGTTCCAAAGCTATGATTAGCCAAGAGAATGTTTTGCGGCAGGCACAGAAGCGAGCGGACAAGCTGATTACAACCACGCAGAAGCAGACGCGTGAAATGCGCCGTGTCAGCGGAGCCTATGTGGATGACCTAATGCGCCGTGCAGATGAAGGACTCACTGCCAATCTGGCTTCCCTTCGCAACACACGCCAAAGTATCCGGGCAGTTGCCAGCCACGGGGGAAAAGCACACAAAAAATAAATTTTATGCCTTTCTGCAGCAGCGGTACATAGGAAAATTTATGGATTCGATTTTATTTACTTTTTGCCTTTGACATTACCAATTTTCCGCTGAATATTTGGCACCAGATTGTCATAAACTGATACCATTGCTTTTGCCTTCAATCTCCAGTAAGATTTTTAGTAGATCGTGTCAAAACACCTTTACGTTTTCGGTACTTTCTGAAGAACATTATGAAACATGGTGTATTCTTTCAGCTAGGATGGGCAAATGCTGTTTGGTATGCCCCCATTCTCGTTTATATTTGTATGGAATATATGGCAGCATATTGTCAAGCAGGATGGAGGTGAAAGAGATGTCAGGTGAAATTTTGACTGCTATGCCATTTGTGTGGCTTGGAATTATTGTGGTAGCATCATTGGTCGAGGCAGCAACCGTTCAGCTTGTCAGTGTTTGGTTTGCAGTTGGCGGAATTGCAGCAGTCATTGCATCGGCCTGCGGAGCAGACATTCTTGTACAAATTCTTTTGTTTATAGCTGTCACAGTGCTGGCTTTAATACTTACGCGGCCTTTAGTGAAAAAGATTACTCATTCACAAAAAGCGAAAACAAATGCCGACCGCTATATTGGAAACAATGGAGTTGTGACAGAAGAAATCAACAATACAGCAGGACAGGGTGAAGTGAAGGTTATGGGCAGCGTTTGGACTGCGCGTTCTGAAGACGGAACGGTGATTCCCATTGGGGAAAATATTGTTGTTAAAAGAATCGAAGGTGTAAAAGCAATTGTTGCTTGCACTAAATAGAAAAATTTCCCTTGCTGTTCCATTAATTTAGGTCTGCGCTGAACGGAGATCATTCTAATAGTGCTTTGAGAGGAGAAAAAATTTATGCAAATGATATCTACTGGAACGATTGTCCTTGCCATTGTAATTCTTATCCTTCTGATTATCTTGATTTCCAATATTAAGATTGTGCCACAGGCGCATGCTTATGTTATTGAACGTCTGGGTGCATTCCATGCTGCATGGGAAACCGGTCTGCATGTCAAGATCCCGTTTATTGAGAAAGTGTCCAAAAAAGTTTCTCTGAAAGAACAGGTGATTGATTTTCCGCCGCAGCCGGTCATTACAAAAGACAATGTCACCATGCAGATTGATACGGTCGTCTATTTTCAGATTACGGATCCTAAGCTTTACACATATGGAGTTGAACGTCCGCTTTCTGCAATTGAAAACCTTTCTGCAACTACTTTGCGGAACATTATCGGTGACTTGGAACTGGACCACACGCTGACCAGCCGCGATTTCATCAATACCAAAATCCGCACCATTTTAGATGAGGCCACCGATGCATGGGGCATCAAGGTTAATCGTGTTGAACTGAAAAATATCCTGCCTCCGAAAGAGATTCAGGACAGCATGGAAAAGCAGATGAAGGCAGAACGTGAGCGCCGTGCTCGTATTTTGGAAGCAGAGGGACAGAAGCAGAGTGTCATCTTGGTCGCAGAGGGTGAAAAAGAGAGTACTATTCTGCATGCAGATGCACAGAAAGAAGCAGCAATCCGTGAGGCACAGGGTAAAGCGGCGGCAATCCGCGAAGTTCAGGGTGCTTATGCGGATGCCGTGAAACTCTTGAATGAAGCAAATCCAAGCGACCGCGTCATTGCGCTGAGAAGTCTGGAAGCATTCCAGAAAGCTGCAGACGGTAAGGCCACTAAGCTGATCATTCCATCTGATATGCAAGGCCTTGCCGGGCTGGCCACATCTCTGAAAGAAATGTTTACAGAGCCAAAGGATCAGCAATAATATCTGCAGAGCCTTGAATTTTTGCAAAATAGTCAGTAAACCTTGCATTTATCCGTATTTTCCCCTACAATAGAGTTATCATAATCATAAGGGGGCAAAACAGATGAATCATATTCATGGTTTGCCTTTCTCATATGCTTTGATAGACTGTACCCGTTGAGGGAACAGTCTATTTTCTTTCTATTTATTTATGCGATTCAATCAGATACAGGAGTGATAAACAATGGCAACAAAAAAAGTAGCGGTCATTATGGGCAGCGACAGCGATTTTCCCACTGTCAGCAAAGCAATTAAAAAGCTGAACGCACTGGAGATTCCCTGCGAGGTGCATGTGATGAGTGCACATCGTACGCCGGACCGTGCAGTCTCTTTTGCAAAGGGCGCAAAAGCAGCCGGCTTTGGTGTGATTATTGCAGCGGCAGGCATGGCAGCTCACCTTGCAGGAATCCTTGCGGCAAACACGACGCTGCCTGTTATCGGCATTCCCATCAAGTCTGCCAATCTCGGCGGCATGGAGGCACTCCTTGCCACTGTGCAGATGCCGAGCGGTATTCCAGTTGCCACCGTTGCAATTGATGGCGCGGAAAATGCAGCAATCCTAGCGGCACAGATGCTTGCACTTTCCGATGAAAATTTAGCGCGGAAATTAGAGCAGTCCAAGAAAGATATGGCCGCCGGAGTTGCTAAAAAAGACGCAGCCATTCAGGAAAAGTTGGAAGAATTGTAAGTTTAAGGTTCCTGTCCGATTTAAATGCAGTATATTGGAAAAAACAAGATGTGGAAGTGTGCAGAAACTCGGAGGACTTTTATGAATCAAAAAAGCTACAGCAACAGCTACAAAGATGCCGGCGTAGACGTAACTGCCGGCTACAGGTCAGTGGAACTGATGCAGAAATTTGTTGCCCGTACGCAGACAGCCGGTGTCCTTTCTGGTATAGGTGGTTTCGGCGGCTTGTTTCAGCCAAACCTTTCCGGTATGCAGGAGCCAGTGCTGGTCAGTGGAACTGACGGCGTTGGCACAAAGCTTAAGATTGCCTTTTTAATGGACAAGCATGACACAGTTGGTATTGACTGTGTCGCTATGTGTGTCAATGATGTGATCTGCTGCGGAGCACAGCCGCTGTTTTTTCTGGATTACATTGCTACTGGGCGAAACTTTCCGGAAAAGACCGCGGCAATTGTCAGTGGGATTGCAGAGGGCTGCGTGCAGGCCGAAAGTGCGCTTGTTGGCGGAGAGACTGCAGAGCATCCCGGCTTGATGCCGGAAAATGAATATGATCTCGCCGGCTTCTCCGTTGGTATTGTCGACAAATCTCGGATCATTGACGGAAGCCAAGTGAAGGCGGGAGATGTTCTTCTGGGTTTGCCGTCTTCCGGTGTGCATTCCAACGGCTTTTCACTGGTGCGCATGGCGCTTGGCATTGATGAAAATTCTGTCAAACAATATGTTCCGGAGCTTGGAAAAACACTCGGCGAAGCACTGCTTACCCCGACACGCATTTATGTGAAATCTATGAAAAAATTGATGCAGACGGTGCATGTCAAGGCAATTTCCCATGTAACCGGCGGTGGCTTTTATGAAAACATACCACGCATGCTGAAACCGGGTATGACGGCAAAAATTTCACTTTCTGCTTTTGAGAAACCCCCGATTTTTTCCCTGATTCAAAAAGCCGGAAAAATTCCGGAACGGGATATGTATAATACATTTAATATGGGAATCGGTATGTGCTGTGTTGTTTCTGCAGAGGAAGCCGACACAGCGGTCCGCACATTGCGGGAAACGGGTGAAAAAGCTTCTGTCATTGGTGAAATCATCAGCGGAGAGGACGGCGTGGTGCTATGCTGAACATTTCCGTGCTGGTTTCCGGCGGCGGGACCAATCTGCAGGCGCTGATTAACGCGCAGAAACGTGGAGAGATTCCCAATGGACGTATCTCTTTAGTGGTTGCCAGCCGGCCGGATGCCTATGCGCTGAAACGTGCGGAAAAAGCGGGAATTTCCTCAATTGTTCTGCGGAGAAAAGAATTTGTGAATCAGGATACGTATGATGATGCACTGCTGGGAGCTTTGGCAGACCATCAGACCGGCCTTGTCATTTTAGCAGGATTTTTGACAATTATCAGTACGCGTGTGATTCATGCCTATAAAAATAGAATCATCAACATTCATCCGTCCCTAATCCCATCTTTCTGCGGGGAAGGATTTTACGGTCTGCGTGTACATGAGAAAGCATTGGCACGCGGGGTGAAAGTGACCGGTGCGACGGTACATTTTGTCAATGAAGTGTGTGACGGTGGTCCCATTATCCTGCAGAAAGCCGTTGAGGTTCAACAAGGGGACACGCCGGAAATCCTGCAGCGCAGAGTCATGGAACAGGCGGAGTGGAAGCTTCTGCCTAAAGCCGCCGCGCTTTTCTGTGACGGAAGGTTGATTGTCAAAGACGGGAGAGTTGAAATCAAGGAGGTATCGAAATGAAACGCAAAGAACTGGAAACCGAACTTTCTTCCTGCACATATCCTGGCCGTGGAATCATTCTCGGCCGCAGTGCAGACAACCGCAGTGCAGTGATTGCGTATTTTATCATGGGCCGCAGTGCAAACAGCCGTAATCGGATTTTCATTTCAACTGCAGACGGAATCCAAACAAAAGCGTATGATGAAAGCAAGATGGTTGATCCGTCTCTGATTATTTATGCACCGGTGCGCCAGATTGGCGACGAGACCATTGTAACCAATGGCGATCAGACAGATACGATTTATGACTTTATGAAGCGCGGATGCAGCTTTGAGGAAGCCCTGCTGACCCGTACGTTTGAACCGGATGCACCGAATTTCACACCGCGTATCAGCGGCCTTGTAAAATCAAACGGAGATTTTCAGCTTTCCATTTTAAAAAGTGACAATGGAGATGCTGCATGCCCGCTTCGTTATTTTTACCGGTATGAGAACCCGAAAGCAGGGCAGGGCCGTTACATCCACACTTATCTGGGAGATGGCAACCCACTGCCGAGTTTCGATGGTGAACCAACACCGGTCACGATTCCTAACAATTTGGAAACTTTTACCGATATGGTGTGGAATCACTTAAATGCGGACAATAAAGTTGCCTTGTATACCTGCTTTATTGATTTACAGACGGGGAAACACGATTGGAAAATCGCCAATAAAAATGCATAAGGAGAGTAAACATGAAAGAACTGGAACTGAAATATGGCTGCAATCCTAATCAGAAGCCGGCACGCGTGTTTATGCAGCAGGGAAACGAACTGCCAATAACTGTGCTCAACGGTCATCCGGGCTACATCAATCTGCTGGATGCCATGAATTCTTGGCAGTTGGTAAAAGAAATGAAGCAGACGACTGGACTGCCCAGCGCTGCTTCCTTTAAGCACGTCAGTCCGGCGGGTGCCGCAGTGGCAACGGAACTTTCTGATACGCTTAAGAAAATCTATTTTGTCGATGACTTGCAGCTTTCTCCAATTGCCAGCGCATATGCGGCTGCACGCGGAGCAGACCGGATGTCCTCCTATGGGGACTGGGCTGCGCTTTCAGATGTCTGCGATAAGGAAACCGCTTTGCTTTTGAAACGGGAAGTTTCTGATGGTATCATTGCGCCGGGCTATACGGATGAAGCGCTGAAAATTCTCAAAGGGAAGCGAAGAGGCACTTATAATATCGTCCAGATGGATGCCTCCTATGTGCCGGCACAGGTGGAGCATAAGGATGTCTTTGGCGTTACTTTTGAGCAGCGCCGTAATGATTTTAAAATTGACGGAAGTCTGCTTCAAAATGTCGTCACCCAAAACAAGGACTTGCCGGAAACGGCAAAACGGGATATGCTGATTTCCTTGATTGCACTCAAATATACCCAAAGCAATTCTGTCTGTTATGTGAAAGACGGCAAAACCATTGGTGTCGGTGCCGGACAGCAGAGTCGAATTCACTGCACGCGTCTGGCAGGAAACAAAGCCGATGTTTGGTGGTTACGTCAGCATCCAAAAGTGCTGGCGCTGCAGTTTGTGGACAAGATTCATCGTCCCGACCGCGATAATACCATTGACAACTATATTTCCGACGAATGGGAAGATCTGCTTATGACCGATAACTGGAAACAATTTCTTAAAGTTAAACCGGAGCCGCTTACGAGTGAGGAGAAAAAAGCGTGGATTGCTAAGCTTTCTGGTGTTACACTGGGCAGTGATGCCTTTTTCCCGTTTGGCGACAATATTGAGCGTGCACATAAGAGTGGTGTGCAGTATGTTGCAGAACCGGGTGGTTCCATCCGAGATGACAATGTAATGGATACCTGTGACAAGTATGGGATGACGATGGCCTTTACGGGCATGCGCCTGTTCCACCATTAATGGCAGAAAGGGAAGAAACACAGTTATGAAAATTCTGGTAATTGGCGGCGGCGGCCGGGAACATGCGGTGATTCGTAAATTAATGGAAAGCAGCCGAGTGGACAAAATTTACTGTGCCCCCGGAAACGGTGGCATTGGCTGTGATGCGGAAAATGTACCCATTCAGGCCATGGACACTGCAGGAATCGTCAATTTTGCGAAAAAAAATGGAATAGGCCTTGTTTGTGTGACACCGGATGATCCGCTTGCAGCAGGTATGGTGGATGCTTTGGAGGCAGCGGGAATTCCGGCATTCGGCCCGAACCGTGCGGCGGCACAGATTGAGGCCAGCAAAGTCTTTAGCAAAAATCTGATGAAAAAATACCATATTCCGACTGCAGATTATTGTGTGTTTGATAATCCAAAGGACACGCTTGCCTATATTCAAAAACAGGGCCGTTTTCCTGTTGTTATCAAGGCGGATGGTCTTGCCCTTGGCAAGGGTGTTATCATTGCACAGAATCTGAAAGAAGCGGAAAGTGCTGTCAAGACCATTATGGAGGACAAAGTATTTGGTGCTTCCGGCAACAAAGTCGTTGTGGAAGAGTTCCTTACCGGTCCGGAAGTCAGTGTGCTGGCCTTTACAGATGGCAAGACGCTGAAACCGATGGTGAGCAGCAAAGATCATAAGCGTGCATTGGACGGCAACAAGGGGAAAAATACAGGCGGGATGGGTACGATAAGCCCCAATCCATTCTATACAGAAGCAATTGCCGAGGAATGTATGCAGACGATTTTTCTGCCGACCCTGAAGGCAATGAATGCGGAAGGGCGTCCGTTTAAGGGCTGCTTGTATTTTGGCCTGATGCTGACACCGGATGGTCCCAAAGTCATTGAATATAACTCACGTTTTGGAGATCCGGAGGCGCAGGTCGTCCTGCCGCGTCTCAAGACAGACTTGGTTGATATTTTTGAGGCGACCATCAATGGTACATTAGACCAAATTGACATTCAGTGGAAAAAGGATGCCTGTGCCTGTGTTATTTTGGCAAGCGGCGGTTACCCCGGCAGCTATCAAAAGGGAATGGAAATTCACGGCTTGGACGAGCATGGTCAAGTCGAGGGAGCAACTATTTATCATGCTGGTACGATAAAAAAAGGAAACAAATTTTATACCAATGGCGGCCGTGTGTTGGGTGTGACTTGTGCGGCAGGTACCTTGGAAGAGGCTTTGCAGAAAGCCTACGCTGCCGTTGACAAAATTACTTGGAACGGTATGCAATACCGTCATGATATTGGCAAAGTGTAAAATCAATCTTCAGCGTTTTCGTATTGAAATTTTAGACAGTGATTTCGCAAATAAAACAGTCATCAGGGAATCCTCTGATGGCTGTTTTTGCTGTTATGCCGAAAATGCCGCTTGGCACGGGATGAAAACTTGATGCACATAGAAGCCGGCTGTGTCATATCCTAAAAAGGGTGACTCAAATCCATGGATCAATGGGGTGAAACGATGACAAACGTGAGATGCCATGGGAAAATAAAAATTCGGTGTATATCAAATGATTGCGACTGCCTGCAATATGCGGTGACAGTATTGAATTCAAGGAATCAAATTGTTTACCAAGGATATACAACGGATGCAGGTGTAACTGAATTTCGGGTTGATGCACAGGATGAATATGAAATCAGAGTCGTATCTCCGCAATGCATGAGCCCCAGAGTTGCTTGCAGGTGGGTGAAACTGAACCCGGGTGAAACGTGCGGGTTGTATTTTGTTTTTCGCAGCCCCATTGTTTTACTTCCTGTTCCCAAATCCACCATTCATCTAACAGATCAGAACTATACTAATTTACCAATTACAAAAGGAGAAATTTCTTTATGTCGTGTGTAATTAATATTAATAATGGTACTGCTACCGAACGAATCCCCAACGGTGCTTATGCGGTTACTGCTGCTGCAACAGGCTTTAATAATGCTTCTATTTTGCCAACGAGTGTAACCGTTGAGGCCGGGACAGACACTTATGCTTTCACGATTGCGGCAACAGGTGCATTGACGCTGCATGTAACAGAGAATGGTCAGTCTGACGGAACCGCTGTTGCGGGTGCAACATTTGCCCGCTGCGATTCCGCTGGAACGACCTATGGCACTCCCATCACAACAGATGCAAGCGGTGATGCAACATTTAGCAATGTGCCGTTTGCGGCAACAGGCGCTCCGCTTATTTATTACAAACAGACTGGATCAGACGGCAGCCATGAATTTGACCCTGCTCTTACCAATACAAGCATGATTACAGCATCACAGACAAATCAAATTGCGAATGCGCTTGCTGCTGAGAGAACAGTTAACATGACAGATGCAAATTATGCAAATCTGCCAATTGCAGCAGGCAGCATTACGTTGACCTGACTTTTCCGGAAAGACGATCAGTAGGGCGGCTGTAACTTGCTCAGCTGTTTCAAAGGACTGCTGCAAAGCGAAAAACTTTGCGGCAGTTCCTTTGGCAGTTTTATGGGACAAGCCCAATTACCAACTGTATTTTCAGCTTTCATGTGGAAGCCGGGGGAACAGGATCAGCTCAAAATCATCCGGACGGGAACTCCATCGGCTGCCATGTGCCTTTTTATAGAGGGCTTTTTCCAGAATCTCTTTCAGCATGGCGTTTTTTTCTGTAATGGAATTTAGACGGTAATAAATGTTTATAATAGTTTCCTCTTTTGGAATACTATTGTATTTCCGCTTTGAGTGCTTTGCTTCCAGTTCAGCTTCCTGCTGCAATAAAGACCTTTTATTTTTTATATCCGCAATTTTTTGGTGAAGGAGGCCGGAACGTTTGGTAAAGGTATCAATTGAATAAACCTTTTGTTCCAGTAAATCATACGCAGTGTTTAGCTGTTTGTTCAAAGCGGCCAATTCTGTATCCATTTTTTTAATGGCAGATTTACTGCCTTGCAAAGTATTGGCAGAGGAATCCAGCAGCCCGCTTTTGATATGGATTGTGTATTGGGACAGCCATTTTTCAAGTGCTTCCAGCAGCCTTTCTTCCACGTAGGATAAGACGGAACTGACATTTGGACAATCTGATTTTGGACAAAGAAGCATATCGTTTTTTCGATCTTTGTGGCGGATAAGATGATGTCCGCATTGACCGCAAATCAAAATGCCGGCAAGCGGATTTTGCAATACTTTATTTTGCCCAATGGGTACAGGTGCATATTGTGACAAGTATTCCTGTGCTTTTTGAAATAATTCCGGTGGGATAATTGCTTCCTGAAGGCCGTCGGAGATTTCGGCATCTTTGTAGGGAAGATACTTTTGCTTTTTGATGACATGGCTGCCGGAAATTATTTTCTGCTGCGGCCGCCAGTGCCAACGGATTTTTCCGGCATAAACAGGATTGTGCAAAATCTGTCGGATGGAAGTTGCTGTCCAGTCCCTGCCCTGCTGGGACTTAATGTTCATCCTGTTCAGCTTTTGTGCAATTCGAGTGGAACCAATCCGGCGCAGAAAACCGCCTTCTTCTGTTTCTCCAATCGTATACCAATCGAAAATCATCTTTACAACTTTTGCCTGCTCGGTGTCCGGCTGCAAAGTAAATCCTTTGTCGTGCTCAATCTTTTTCTTCTGATATCCGTATGGTGGGTGGCTGCCGATGAATTTTCCTTCTTGTACGGAAGCGATACGTCCGCGCTGCAAACGCCGATTAATTGTTTTGTATTCCTGTCTGCTCATAAATAAGCCGAATTCAAAATACTCTTCGTCAAATTCATTATTCGGATCATACGTTTTGACTGGCGTAACGATAACCGTTTCGGAATATTTAAAAGTCTGCGTAACAATTCCCTGATCAATCGTATCTCCGCGGGCTAAACGCTCTACTTCCATGACAAGGACGCCTGCCCATGTTCTTTTTTCAATATCGAGAAGAAGCTGCTGCATCACCGGACGCGCTGAAATTGTTTCTCCAGATACAATTTCCCGGTAAATTTGCGTAACATTCAGGTTCCGTTGTTTGGCGAGTTCCAGCAGTGTATGCTCATGCCGTGCAAGAGTTTCTCCCTCACCGTGGGCTTCCGCCTCTGCATCTGCTCTGGATTTGCGCAGGTAAATACAATATTGCTTCATTATAACAGCATCTCCATACAAATTTGAAATGATAGGAATTCTCAAAATTCAAACAGAAAGGATAGGCAAAACTCGGAAATCAACAACACAATTGTTCATAATGGAATTGTTGATTTTGGGCTAGTATTTTTGTTTTATTGGCATATTCTATTTTATGCTGCTTTTAAGCTGCTTTATCACGGACGTTGGATTTTTCAGACTTGTACACTTTCCGGTGAAAGTGTATAATAAATTGCGCAAGTATTCGGAAAATGTTCAGGAGGGATAACATGAACAGCAATGAGAAAAAGGCACTGAGGGTCACTGCCTGTAAAGTCCGCATTGGCGCCGTAACAGGCGTGTATTGTGCAAAATCCGGCCATCCCGGTGGTTCGCTCTCTGCCGCAGATGTCTTTACGTATCTTTATTTTAAGGAAATGCATGTCGATCCGAAGAATCCAAAAGACCCAGACCGCGATCGTTTTGTGTTAAGCAAGGGTCATGCCTGCCCCGGCCTTTATGCCGCACTGGCGGAGCGCGGCTATTTCCCGAAAGAGGAGCTGAAGTCCCTGCGCCATATTGGGGCAATGTTGCAGGGACATCCTGATATGAAGCATACTCCGGGAATTGATATGAGTACAGGCTCTCTTGGTCAGGGAATCTCCGCGGCATGCGGCATTGCACTGGCAGGAAAGCTGGATAAAAAGGACTATCGTGTTTATACGCTCTTAGGCGATGGCGAATCAGAAGAAGGACAGGTTTGGGAGGCTTCCATGTTTGCGGGGCACCATAATTTGGACAATCTGTGTGTGATGGTCGATTGTAATGGTCTGCAGATTGACGGACCTGTCTCGGAAATTGGCGGCGTGATGCCAATTGATCAAAAATTTGAAGCGTTTGGTTTTGACGTACAGACAATTGATGGACATGATTTTGAGGCAATGGAAACGGCTTTTGCACATGCACGGGCGGTTAAAGGGAAGCCTTCCTGCATTATTCTGCATACGGTTAAGGGTAAAGGCGTTTCCTATATGGAGAATGCGGTCAGTTGGCATGGTAAAGCGCCAAATGATGAACAGTATCAGCAGGCTATGACAGAACTGAAAGCAGAACTTGCCAGACGGGAGGCAGAATAATGGCAGAAATGGTTAAAAAAGCGACGCGCGAATCTTTCGGTTTAGCAGTCACAGAAGCTGCCAAAACGAATCCCAATATTGTTGTGCTGGATGCCGACCTTGCAGCAGCAACCAAAACTGCAATTTTTCAAAAAGAATTTCCGGAGCGTTTCATTGATGTGGGTATTGCGGAATGCAACATGGTTGGGATAGCAGCGGGGCTTGCCACTTGCGGGAAGATTCCTTTTGCTGCGAGTTTTGCGATGTTCAGCACAGGGCGTGCGTTTGAGCAGGTCCGCAACTCTGTTGGATATCCGCATTTGAATGTAAAAATTGTCGGCTCGCATGCCGGCATCTCTGTCGGAGAAGACGGTGCAACGCATCAGTGTTTGGAAGACATTGCATTGATGCGCACTATCCCGGGCATGGTTGTGCTTAACCCAGCCGACCATTATGAGATGACGGCGGCCGTCAAAGCGGTCACAGAATATGTTGGACCGTGTTACATCCGCCTTGGCCGTCTGGCAGTTGAAAGTTTTAACAATAATGATGACTACAAATTTGAACTGGGAAAGGGGATTACTCTGCGGGACGGCAGTGACATTACCGTTGTGGCAACTGGTTTGATGGTGAGAGAGGCCTTAATGGCTGCCGATGCATTAAAGTCAGAGGGCATCTCTGTCCGTGTCATTAATATCCATACGATTAAACCGCTGGACCGTGAATTGATTGTGAAAGCTGCGCGCGAAACGGGGAAAATCATCACAGTTGAAGAGCACAGTATTATCGGTGGTCTCGGAGAAGCGGTATGCAGTACAATATGTGAGACCTGTCCGGTTCCGGTTATCCGCATAGGGGTAAGAGACTGTTTCGGTCATTCCGGTCCCGGTGCTGATTTGCTGAAAGAATTTGGCTTGAGTGCAGACAATATTGCAAAAACAATCCGTCAGGTAGTTGGGAAATAACCTGTATTTGCAAAATGAAAAGGCTTCTGCCGAGTGGAAGGAATCTCCACTGGACAGAGGCCTTTTTAATTTTCATGATTCACCTGTTTTCTGCGTTTTTTTTCTGCTCCGCTTTTTATAATAGTAGCAGGTCCGTACCAAGATTTGGCTATTCGGGAATGGGATGTGAGAAAATATGGTGATTTCTTTCTATCATAAGCACCGGCAGGGGATGGCTGTGCTTTTGCTGATTGCGGTTGTGGTGGTAACTATGGTGGTAAAACGCTCTAGTCATTCGCTGCAGTCGGGTGCGGCTTCTTCCAGCCGGATTTCCTCCACGGCGGTATCTCGAAAGGGAACGGCTTCTTCTGCGCCAGCCGCGGCAACGTCCGACACTGCCGCGGCGGCTTCTGCAGCGGCTCCTAAGAACGAAATGAGGGCTGTGTGGGTTTCTTATCTTACTTTAGGAACAATCGGACAGACAGCCAAAACAGAGCCTGTCTTTATCAGCAAGTTTACGGAGGTGGTCCAAAATGCAAAAGCGAAGGGGATGAACACACTTGTGGTTCAAGTGCGGGCTTTCGGCGATGCCCTTTATCCCTCGCAATACTATCCATGGTCCCATTTAACCGGCAATACGCAGGGGGTCAATCCGGGGTATGATCCTTTGAAAGATATGGTGGAAATTACGCACAAAGCGGGACTGAAATTTCATGCATGGGTGAATCCGCTCAGAATTCAATTGAACAATACGCCGTCGATTTTAGCACAAAATAATCCATGGAACGTTTTCCACAGGGACCCGGCGAGGTCACAATGGGCCGTTTCTTACAAAAACGGAAAATATTTAGACCCCGGATGGGAAGGAGTACGGAAATACATAGCGGACAGTGTCGCAGAGATTGTGAAAAATTATCCAGTGGATGGGGTACAGTTCGATGATTATTTTTATCCGGATGAGGGAGACGCTTTTGACAAGGCTTCTTATCAGGCATACTGTGCCGGGAAAAAGCAGGGGGAAACCCTTTCCTTGGCCGACTGGCGCTGTGCCAATATCAATGACCTGATTTCCCGCACTTACCGGGCCGTCAAAGAAAACCGGCCGGCTGCTGTTTTTGGGGTGGCACCTCAGGGAAATCTGAGCAACGACCGAAAACTTGGCGCAGATGTATCTGCGTGGTGTCAGGCACAGGGTTATGTGGACTATATTTGTCCGCAGCTCTACTATAATTATGATAATCCGGTTCTGCCGTTTGAAAAGGCCGTGCAGACATGGAAAAAACTCGTAACAGAAAAAAATATAAAATTGTATTTTGGGCTTGGCCTTTATAAAACGGATACGGATGTGGACAGCGGGTCCTGGCAAAACAGCGTGGATATTATAGCAAGGCAGGTGCAAACTGGGCGTGCCCAGAAATGTGATGGCTTTATGCTGTTTTCTTACGAAGACCTGCTCGCACCCAATCGGCAGCAGGAGGTGCAGAATGTAGCAAAATTATTCCATTGAATCAGTTTTGTCAAGGGTTCCGCTGCAGCAGTCGCTCAGTGCATCATTGATTTTTACCGGCAGAATCTTTCCACTGAGAATATTTCCACTGGCAACCATAACCGGTGTATAGTTTGGTGTATAGCCTTCATATACGCCGGTTTCCTTTTGCCGCTCAAACAGGACCGGTTCTGTTCGACCGACCTGTTCCTGCAAAAAGGCCGTTCTTGTTTTCTGCGCCGTCGCTGCCATCCGGTGGCTGCGGCGTTCTTTTTCTGCCCGGGTAATTTGCCCGGGAAAATCAGCGGCGCGGGTGCCCGGACGGCGGGAATAGGCAAACACATGCACTTTTGCAAAAGCCATCTCTTTTGCAAAAGCAAGACTTTCCTGAAACTCTTCTTTGGTTTCCCCCGCAAATCCCACCATTATGTCTGTGGTAATCGCTGCATTGGGAAACACATGCCGTAAATTGCGGACAATTGTGCGGTATTCATCCGCGGTGTAGTGCCGATTCATCCGTTTTAAAGTTCGGTCACAGCCGCTTTGCAGGGAAAGATGAAACTGCGGACAGAGCTTTTGCTGCTTTGCCAGACGATCGATTACGCTTGGTGTCAGTTGTTCCGGTTCCAGTGAACCCAGCCGGACACGCTGGATTTCAGGCACTGCGCAGGCTGTTTCCACTGCATCGCACAGTGTGAGTCCCAAATCCTGTCCGTAAGCAGGAAGGTTGATTCCGGTCAGTACGACCTCTTTGTATCCATGAGCGCCAATTGATTGCAGCTCTGGGCGCAGATCAGAGAGCGGCTTGGAGCGTACACGGCCGCGGGCATAGGGGATAATGCAATAGGAACAGAAGCGGTTGCAGCCGTCTTCAATTTTCACGAATGCACGTGTGCGCTCATAAAAATTGGTAACTTTCATTGGCTCAAATGTTTTTGCGTGCGGTTCAATATCAACAATCCGCTGATGTGTGGAAAGATAATGCAGGATGTTGTTTACAAGGGAAGCACGGTTGGAGTTGCCAAGCACAATGTCCGCCTCCGAAAGGGCTGCAGCTTTATCCGGAAACGCCTGCGGCATGCACCCGGTCAGGACCAGTATCGCCGAAGGGTTTTCCCGGCGGGCATGGTGGAGCGTTTGGCGAACTTTATGGTCACTCTGAGCGGTAACAGTACAGGAATTAATCAGAATGATATCGGCAGAGCCGTCGCAGATTGTAAAACCAGCCTGCTGCAGCTGCCCCAGCATTGCCTGCGTTTCATATTGATTCACTTTGCAGCCGAGTGTGATAGCGGAAACCTTCATTTTGATTCTTCTTTCCGGATGCAGAGGAACTGCATCTGTTTGTGTGTATTAACAGGACTTGAAAATTTTGTTGAATTGCTGTATCATAGTTCCATTCACCGAATGAGAAAAGTGGCGAATATGCGGGATAAAGAAAATAATGTATTTTTGGAGGGAACTGTGATGTACACTACGAAAATTATGCTGTCTAGTATTGATGATGTGCGCAATTTTGTGAATTTTGCAAATCAGTGTGACTATGACATCAACCTGACGAATGAAAAATACAAAATTGATGCAAAGTCTATTATGGGAGTTTTTAGCTTGGATCTCAGCAAGCCCGTCACCGTGGAAATTGATGCGGACCATGCAGATACTTTTATGGAAAAGCTCAAAGCTTTCCAGCCGGCTTCAGAAGAAAACAAATAACGGGCCGGACAAGGAAAAGAGCCGAAAGGCTCTTTTTTTATGTCCCCTCAACAGCTTGGGAAAGAGTTTCCCATTCTTCCATCAGGCGGTCATTTTCATTTTTGGCTGTTTCAAGCTGATGTGTCAGGTCCATTGCTTTTTCATAATCGCTGGCAATTTCAGGACTGGAGAGCTGTGCATTTAACAAATTTGTCAGATTATCCAGTTCTTCAATGCGGTTTTCGATCTTGCGGATTTGCGCTTTTTGTTTGCGGACTGACGCCTGCTGAACTTTTCGCTGCTGATACGCAACTGCGCCTTTGGAGGACTGAGCTTTTTTAGAGGGCTCGCGTTCCTGCTGAATTTTCCGCTGTTCCAGAAAACTGTCATAGCTTCCTTTATAAGAAACGGCACCTTCTGGGGTGAGCCAGTAAATCCGGTCGGCAAGCTTATTGATTAGGTAGCGGTCATGGGAAACGATAAAAAGGGTCCCTTCATATTCCTGCAGCGCGGTCTCCAACGCTTCACTGGAGGAAATATCCAAATGGTTTGTCGGTTCATCCAGCAACAGGAAATTGGCCTTGCTCAGCATCAGGCGCAGCAGCAAAACGCGTGCACGCTCTCCGCCGGAAAGCGCAGAAATTGGCTTAAAGACATCATCACCGTGAAAGAGAAAAACGGCAAGTGCACTGCGGACTTCCGTTTCTGTCATTTTCGGGTAGGAATCCCAGATTTCGTCGATCACCCGTTTTTCCATGTGAAGGCCGGTCTGCAGCTGGTCGTAATATCCGACCTGAACATTTGCTCCAAATTTTACTTTTCCTGAAATTGGCTGATATTGATGGAGCAATACTTTCAATAAGGAGGTCTTTCCACAGCCATTCGGGCCGAGCAGAAAGACACGCTCACAGCGGTGCAGTTCCAAATCAACGTGCTCAAAAAGCGTTTGTCCTTTGAAGGCAAGAGAAAGGTTTTCTGCTTTCAGCACATCATTTCCGCTGCGCTGCACCACAGGAAAGTGAAAGTGCAGATGCTCCTGTTTTGCTTCCGGCACCGTTTGTGCCTCTTTTAGGCGGGCAATTACTTTTTCTTTGCTTTCTGCTGTTTTTATGCTCTTTTCCCGATTCCATTTTTTGAGCTGGGTAACAACATCTTCCAACCGATGAATTTCTTTTTGTGAGTTTTCATACTGCCGCTGGACCGTTCGCTCTTTCCATTCCTTCTGTTCCTGATAAGCGGTATAATTTCCTTTATAAGAAGTGAGATGTCCATTTTCCATTTCAAAGATGTGTCCGCAGAGCCGGTCCAGAAAATAACGGTCATGGGAGATGACCAGAAAAGCGCCGTTCCAACTGCGCAGAAATTCCTCCAGCCATTCAACACTTTGGATATCCAGATGGTTTGTTGGTTCATCCAGCAGTAACAGGTTCGCACCGGAAAGGAGCATTTTTGCGAGCTGTAACTTTGCCCGCTGACCGCCGCTGAGGACGCCGACCACTTGCCCCATCTGCTCGTCCGTAAATCCCAAACCCAGCAAAGCGCTTCGTGCGCGGGAACGGAAAGTTAAGCCGCCGTTTTGAACAAACTGATCATTCAGTTGAGCCTGACGCTCAATCAGGATATCTTCCGGATGGACAGAAATCTCGTCATTCAGTTCACTGAGTTCTGTTTCCATGTTGATGAGACTGGAAAAGACAGTCAAAACTTCCGCATAGGCGGTACGGTCCAAGTCACGGCAGACATGCTGTTCCATGTAACCGAGTACCGTGCTGCTGGCCTGATAGATATTTCCGGCATCCGGCGTATATTCTCCCGTCAATGTTTTAAGGAGTGTTGTTTTGCCGGAACCATTCACACCGACCAGACCAATCCGGTCATTTTGCTGAATTTCAAAAGAAACTCCCTGAAAAATCACATTTGTACCAAAACTTTTTTCAAGATTGCTGGTGCCAAGTAATGCCATCAAATTCGTCTCCAATATGTAAATAATACCTGTCTATTTCACTATGTAAAGGCCTTCTCAGGCCCATCTATTATACTGAAATTCAAGTTTAAAAGCAAGTTACAGCATTTGCTTCAACTGGTCGATATTCTGCTGTTCCTTCTTGAGAAAATCTTCCGCAAGTGTTCGGGATTCACCGTCAGCCTGTGGAAGGCCATTTAGCTGCTTCTGCATTTTGATAATGCCCATTGTCGTTCCCTGAATCATCATTTCGGCCAGATGTTTTGTGGAACTGTCTGCCAGCATATTCATTTGGACACTGCCCCAGAGCATGGCTTTTTTTACAGGCTGCCTCTTCACTTCTGGCTGAGAACCTTTTTTCTTCAGCATTTGGGCGGCTTTGCTGGCTTCTTGTTCATAGTTCTGCCATTGACTGCAAATCTGCTTGCGCATTTTCTCGTTATGAACTTTCGGCAGCAGCATTTCCGTGGCTTCAATTCCCATACTGCTGGCCTGATAAATTTCATTAAGAATGTTCGTGTTTTGCTCCTGCATTCTACCTACCTCCTTTAGCTGTACTTATTATTCCCTGAACTGCTGATGATAAACTGGACGGATAGGCAGCTTGTGTGATATAATAATTAGATATATTCCTGACATTTTCCAGTACAGGACAATTCATAAATTTTACAAATTATACATGATTTTCATTAGAGGCCTTTCATGAAAAAAATTTTACTGCTTGCCACGGGAGGTACCATTGCTTCACGAAAAACGAAAGACGGGCTAACTCCGCAGCTGACGCCAAAAGATTTGCTTTCCTATGTTCCACTGCCTGCGGGATTTTGCCAAGTGGATACCATACAGCTCTTTAATCTGGACAGTACCAACATTCAGCCGCAGCATTGGCTTCTAATTGCACGGACTGTGCAGGAGCATTACCAGTCTTATGACGGTTTTGTCATTTGTCACGGTACAGATACCATGGCCTATACAGCAGCAGCGCTTTCTTATCTGATTCAGGAGCCGGATAAGCCGATTGTTGTTACGGGTTCTCAAAAGCCGATTGACATGGATATTACCGATGCCAAGACAAATTTGAAAGACAGCCTGCACTGGGCATGTGAGGGTGACGGCGGTGTCTGCATTGTTTTCGGCGGACGAGTGATTGCCGGAACGCGTGCGAGGAAAAGCCGCTCAAAAAGCTATAATGCTTTTTCCAGCATCAACTTTCCGGAACTTGCCGTCATTCGTGATGATACTATTGTCCGCTATATTCCGGCGCCGCCGTCTCACGGGCCGAAATTTTTCCGGCAGTTGGATACAAAAGTGTCTGTACTGAAGCTGACACCCGGCCTTTCTGTTGATACCTTTACTGCCGTTGGGAATTTTTGTGACGGCCTGATTATTGAAAGTTACGGGGTTGGTGGTGTGCCGGACCTTTACAGTGATGCGCTGGCACAGATTTCTCATGCGGGAAAAGTGGTGGTTGTTGCCACACAGGTTCCGCACGAGGGAAGTGACATGGCAATTTATCGAGTCGGCCATTTGGTTAAGGAACGGCTTGGGCTGTTAGAAACTTATGATATGACATTGGAGTCTACAGTCACCAAGCTGATGTGGGTGCTTGCACAGACAAAAAATCCCCGCATGATTGATCGGCTTTTTTATCAGACCATTAATCACGATATTCTCTGGGCTAAATGATGTCTGTATTTAGGGAGGGACGGTTCTGTGAAAGTTGGAATTTCTACTGCGTGTCTATATCCCGCTTTGCTGGAAAAGAGTCTGGAAAGGCTGCTGACACTTGGTTTCCGGCACTTTGAATTCTTTTTTAATACGGTTAGTGAGTTGGAGCCTGTTTATGTCAGAAAACTCGCTCGGATGCTGCAGGATTACGGGGCAACTGCCAAGAGCGTGCATCCGTTCACTTCCGGATATGAAAGCTTTCTGCTGTTTTCGGGCTATGAGCGCCGCTTTCAGGATACACTGGAATTTTATAAACATTATTTTGAAGCGGCTAATATTCTTGGCGCCACGTTGCTTGTCCTTCATGGTCAAAGGATGGATAAGCAGGGAGACATGGAAGAATGTGATTATTTTGAACATTACCACAGACTTCTGGAAACCGGACGCCATTTCGGAATCACAGTTGCACAGGAAAATGTCAATAAATTCCGCAGCAGCAGCCCAACGTTTTTGGAACATATGAGAAGCTACCTGCATAAAGACTGTGCGTTCGTTTTGGATATCAAACAGTCGGTGCGTGCTGGACACAGCCCGTTTGAAACTTGTGCGGCGATGGGGGACCAGCTGATCCATGTGCATATTAATGACAATTGTGCGGGAAAAACATGCCTTTTGCCTGGCAGCGGAGCAATGGATTATAGGCGCCTGATGCATCAGCTGGCAGAGCAGCATTTCCATGGGGACTGTATGATTGAGGTTTATCGTCATAGTTTCGGCAGCGTGCAGGAACTGCTGCAGGCGAAGAGGGTAACAGAAAACCTGCAGCAGCAGTTTACACGCATTGCGGATCACAGCAGCTGAAAAGAGTTACAGGTGTATTTTCCTATTATGGTATAATGTTAGCAGAATATGATTTGAAGTGACAAATTTACTATATGAGGTGCTGACTATGAAGTGTCCGTTTTGCGGCCATGAGGAGAGTAAAGTTATTGATTCCAGGCCTACAGATGAGGGGGAGCGAATCCGCCGCCGCAGGGAATGCCTGAAATGCGGCAAGCGGTTTACTACCTATGAAGTTGTGGAGACAGTTCCCGTCATTGTTATTAAAAAAGATAAGTCCAGAGAAGCATTTGACCGCAACAAGTTACTGCGAGGTTTGCTGCGTGCATGTGAAAAGCGTCCAGTTTCTCTTTCTGTGCTGGAACGAGCAGTAGATGAAATTGAAACCAGCCTGCAGAATTCCCTTGACCGTGAGGTGGAATCTTCTCACATTGGGGAATTGGCAATGAATAAGCTGAAAGTGATTGATGAAGTTGCCTATGTCCGCTTTGCGTCCGTTTACCGGCAGTTTCAGGATATTAATACTTTCATGGATGAACTCAATGAAATTATTCAGGCACGCCAGCAGCAGAATAATCCTAAGCACTTGTCATGATTTCTGCAGAGCGTAATCTCATAAATTTTTTCAGCCTTTTACAAAATATTTTGCAGTAAGGGAAGTTCGCTTTCCTGAAGATTTTTAGCAAGAATTTTTCCGCGTGCACATTCGCTGGCAAACTGCCAGAGACTGTCACATTTTGCCAACCCGGGCAGGGTAGCCAGTGTCTGATCAATAGTTTCCAAACGGCTGTGCGGCTGAAACGTGCACAGCACTTGATGTGCGTCGGTCCAGTCTTGGCAAGCTTTTTTGCTGAGGGTATAGGCCTGTGCACGATCATTTCGGGAGGCTGCCTGCTCTGCAGCAGAAAGTGTCTGTGTCAGATTACCGGTGAGATTTGTTGTGACTCGGTTTCCTGCTATGCAAAGCACCACAGAAACCACAAGAAGTGCAAAAGCGGTTACCATCCGTTTCATGAGTGGGCCTCCTTTGGAATGATTTGAAAATCTCCCTTTGTGTTGGCTGTCATAATAAAAATATCGGAAACCTGCATCTTTTGATGCCGGAGCGTTTCTTCCAGCCATTGACGGCTTTTTCCGCAGAGCTGCAGGGAAGAGGCACTGATTACGCCGTCACTTATGACAACTGCTTCAATTCCGGTATCCGGTACTTCAATACCAAGCATGCCAGCTGTTGGCTGTGACTGATCGGGTTTCTTAATGATACTGATGCGCCCGTTTGTTTCCACAATTGCATAAGCGACATCTTTAATAGAAAAGACATCTTTTTCCCGCAGTTGTTCAAACAGATCTTCTGTTGTCAGGCGCAGCTTGTGCATTTCCTGCTGCTGGATTTTGCCGTCTAAAATGACAATGACAGGTTTTCCGCATATCACCTTTCGGAACCGGCTGCTTTTCATCATTATCCAGGAAATAAACAGTTCACAAAAAATCAGCACAGCAATCGGCAGGATACCGCTGACGAGCGGCTGGCCGCTGTCCTGCATCGGGATGGCAGCAATATCGGATATCAGCAGTGTTACGACCAACTCGCTGGTTTGTAATTCGCTGATTTGCCGTTTTCCCATCAGGCGGACGGCTGCTATAATCAGTATGTATAGCAGCAAAGTGCGAATAAAAGAAATCGTCATTTTCTATCACCATGGGTTAGTATTGCCCTGCACCTGCAGAAAATACCAACAGGAACCGTAAAAAGCAGCCACCACGGGAAAGTGATGGTTGCTTTTTACGGTTCCTGCTTTTTCATGAATGCAGAGGTTTGATTTCCTGTGCAAATTTTTCAAAGTTTTGCTTTGCTTCAAAGGTCTGTTCCCACAAAGAGCGGCAGGCACTTCGCATCTTTTGCTTTTGTAGAAACGGCTGTTCAACAGCTTTCACGATAGCGGCTGCCAGTTGCTCCGGAGTCAAATCGGCGGGGAGAAGCCACCCCGTTTTCTCTTGCTGCACCAATTCCCCAGTGCCGCCGACATCTGTTGCAATGGCCGGAATACCGAAAGAAAAAGCTTCCATAATCGAAACAGGCAGTCCCTCGCTGCTGCTTGTATTGACAAATAAATTAATAGGGGTATGTTGATAAAATTCCATGATTTCCGGATTGGTCATTGCCCCGCGCAGGTTTGTTCCCATAAAACTGAGATTTTCTTTTGCAAAAGCGCGCAGTTCTTCTAATGTATCACCGCCGCCGATATGTGTCCACTGCAGGTTTATTCCACTGTCTTTCAGAACGGCCAATGCCTCTGCCAGTAATTTCACACGCTTCAATGGGACAATGTGACAGCAGCTGACAATGTGAAAGGCATCATTTTTGGGCGGTGGACCGATTCCAAAATCTTTTGTACCAAGATATGCAGTGTGCACTTTGCTTTCAAAACCCGGCCAGTATTTTAAAATGTACTGCGTTCCGCTTTCACTGCAAGGATAGACAGCATCCAGATTTTTCAGCAAAAATGGCCGAAGCGGCAGGTAACCGCTGGGTTGGCGTTCCTGATAGAGATCATAGCCATGGGCCCGGCATATGGCTTTGCAGGAACCAGCTGTGCAGTATTTTTTCAGCTGACATGCTGCTACTGCTACGTCATAAAACCAGTACGCATAAAAAGTAACACCATCGAAGTCTTTTAAATGGTGGGAGAGAAGAATACGGCGGCTTTCCTCAAAAACAAGTTCACTTTTCGCAATGAAATAATCCAAAAATACCCGTGCTTTGCAGGAGACCCGGGCCGCTTTCTTTTCATCTTTTCCGGCAAATCCATGCATATCATGTGAAAATACAAGTCGGGCAGCCATACCAGGCAACTTGCGCCGGATTGCACTGGCACGAATTGCATAAACCGTTACATTTTGCGGGACCATCCGAGTTTGTACGGCATGGTCTGCAGTGCTGGTTGCAATTACGACGATTTGACTAAAAGCTTTCGCCAGCACCGGTATTTCGTCCTCTATAAATTCTTCGCCTTTGTCAAATGGATATACCTTTGTCAGCATGACAAGACAGTCTTTCATCCATGTTCCTCCTGTATGCCAGTGATCTGCACAGAAATACAATTTTCTGCATCAAGAATAGCATACTTTTTAATGTTTTACAAGAATGTAATCCATAAGCAACAATTTTCCGTTGTATTGACAGGCGTGGAATGGTATAATAAACAAATTAGAATCATCTGCGGTCTATTCGGATAAAAAAATTTTTGATACCGAATGGGAACAAAAAATGAAGGAGCCTGTAATTTTGAAGCTATCCATTCTTGTACCCGTCTATAATGCAGAGGAATATTTAAAAACCTGTGTTGAAAGTATCCTGTCGCAATCCTTTCAGGACTATGAACTTTTACTGATTAACGATGCTTCCACGGATAAATCACTTGAGGCTGCCCACATTTTGGAGCGGCGGGATAAGCGGATTACGGTTTATGATAAACCGCATGGCGGATTGGGAGATACCCGCAACTTTGGAGCTAAGCGCGCGCAGGGAGATTACCTGTTATTTGTTGATGCGGATGATTGGCTGGGAGAGAATGCACTATCGGCCATTATGGAGCCTACAGAGTCAGCAGGTGCTGATTTGACGGTCTTTGATTTTGTCAGGGAGAATGAAGCAAGCGGTACCAGCCGTTTCTGCGGCCTGCCCATTCACTGCCCGACAGAAGATATGGAAATCAACCAGACAGTACTGGAAAAATTAATTGGACCAGACAGCACCGATACGCCGTGGCGACGGGTGGAAATGCTTGGCAGTGCATGGCGGCGGCTTTACCGCCGGGAATGGTTCGTTTCTCACCAGCTGGCCTATCCTGATGAAGAAAAAGTCATGCTGGAAGATTTGCCTGTCAGTATTCAGGCACATTATTATTCACAGAAAACCTTATTTTTAGATACACCAGCCTATCATTACCGTTATAATGGAAATTCTCTGAGTACACGCTATCGAGCCAATAAAATGAAAAAATTGGATGCCTGCTTTTACTCGGTCGCGGAATTTCTCAAAGAGCAGAACCTTTATACGGATATGGAACAGCGGCATCTGGCGTGGTATCTCCGCAGTGCCGGACACAGTGCTTTTGTCAATGTTTTCAGTGCCGGAAATGTAAAAGATAAAAATGGGAAGAAGAAGGAAATCCGAGAGATCTTAAATATTCCGCTTCTTCAGCATGCGGCGCAAAGCCAGTATCTGAAAAATGGCACTGCAGCCGATAAAATCATTCGCTGGATTATTGGTTCCGGATCGGCGGAGCTTGTTTATCTTTTCTATAACTGGTATGCCAAGAGGCTGCAGAAAAATGCGAAGGACCAATAGGAGATCATGATGCCGAAAAAGAAAATCCTTTTTATCAATTACAGTTTGCACAGCGGCGGTATTGAAAAAAGTCTTGTCACGCTTCTGTCTCTGTTTGATTATCAGAAATATGATGTGGACTTGCAGCTTTTTGCAAATGACGGCTTGTTCCTGCAACGTGTACCGCAGCAGGTGCATTTGCTGCCGCCGCTGTTTCCAAAAGAGTATAAATTGAATATTCGTCAGGCATTGCCGGCTCTGCTGAAAAGCAGGCACCCGCTGACTGCGCTTTGTCGGACTGGTGTGACCTTCGCTGGTCTGCGTGGTACAATGGGGGAGCGGCTGGTCAAAATGTGGAAAGTTGAGCGGAATTTTGTACACAAAAATGGAATACCCTATGACGCCGCTGTTGCCTACATGGAAGGTCAGCCCATTTATTACGGTGTGGATGATGTCCTGGCTAAGCGTAAAATTGGGTTTATTCATGGTGATTATACAGCAATGGGGTTAGACCGGACATTTGATGAGGCATACTTTGCAAAACTCGATGCGGTCTGCACGGTTTCGGAAGCCTGCCGTGATGCATTGGTTCGGAATTTTCCGCAGTTTGCGGAGAAGTTCCACGTGCAGTATAATCTGCTTTCTCCGCAATTTCTGCGCAAAATGGCAGAAGAACCGGCAAACTTTCCAGATCCAGACTATCATGGCCTGCGCGTGCTGACAATTGCCCGCCTTTCTCACCAGAAAGGGCTGGATATTGCACTGCCGGCAGTTTATGCGCTGCGGAAAAAAGGACTTGACTTTCGCTGGTATATTATTGGAATCGGTCCTGAAAAAGAGACACTGCAGGCGCGGATACAGGAATTTGGTCTGCAGAAAGATGTATGCTTTTTGGGTGAACAGGGGAATCCATATCCGTTTGTATCAGCTTGTGACATTTATATGCAGCCGTCTCGGTTTGAGGGGAAAAGTATTGCGGTTGATGAAGCAATGGCCCTGTGCCGGCCCATTTTGCTGACGGATTTTTCTACTGCAAAAGACCAGATTACAGATGGGAAAACGGGCTTGATTGTTCCCATGACTTCCCAAGGTGTTGCCAACGGTCTGGAGCGTCTGCTGCAAGATGGGAATCTGCGTGTTTCATTGGAGCAGGAACTTGCCCGGCATGATTATTCCAATGAAAGTGAAATTCAGAAACTTTATGCGCTGATTGATGGAGCATCATCTGCGCATGTTTAATTGACAATTGAGGTGCTGATTGAATGACCATTTTAGAATTGCTGGAAGATATGCCGTGCCGTGTAACCGGCAGTACGGCTGCCTCCGTTTCCGGCATTGTTTACGATTCCCGAAAAGTGAAGCCGGGAAGCGTTTTCGTTTGTCTGGTTGGCAGCAAGACGGATAGCCATGTTTTCGCAGAACAGGCAGCAAAGGCCGGTGCGGCTGCGATTGTGACACAGCATGACATTCCGCCGGTCCCCTGTACAGAAATCAGGGTGAAAGATACCCGTGAGGCGCTGGCGTTTCTGTCTGCTGCGTGGTTTGGCCATCCGGCCCAAAAGATGAAAGTTATTGGGGTGACCGGAACAAAGGGAAAAACCACCTGCACTTATATGATTCATTCTATTTTAGAATCGGCTGGAATTTCTACGGGAATTATTGGAACCATTGGTACAGTAATTGGCAGACAACTGATTCCAACAAGCAATACCACACCGGAATCTTATGACATTCAAAAATTCATGCACATGATGGTGGAGGCCGGCTGTAAAGTTTGTGTACTGGAGGCAAGTTCCATCGGTTTGCGGGATCACCGTGTGGATGGATTTACATTTGACATCGGTCTGTTTACTAATTTCAGCGAGGACCATCTCGGCGGGAACGAGCATAAGGATATGCGGGAATATATGGCCTGCAAGGCACTGCTGTTCCGTAAATGCAGGCTGGGTGTTATCAATACGGATGATGCAAACTGGAAGGGGATTACCGCTGAGCACACTTGTTCTCTGACAACCTATGGCTTTGGAGAAACTGCACAGCTCCGTGCAGAGAATGACCGCCTGATTTCAAAGCCGGGCTATCTGGGAATTGAATTTGACTTGTGCGGCAGTTTGCAGGGACATGTCTGCATTGATATTCCCGGTAAATTTAATGTCTATAATGCACTGGGCGCAGTGGCGGTGTGTCAGCAGTTTGATATAACGCTTGAGAATATACAAAAAGGGCTGGATACGGTAAAAGTGAAAGGCCGTGTGGAACCTGTCCCTGTACCCGGAAATTATACGCTGCTGATTGACTATGCGCACAATGCGGTCAGTATGCAGAATATTCTTACAACTTTGCGGCAATATCATCCCAACCGCTTGGTCTGCATGTTTGGTGCGGGCGGCAATCGCCCGAAAATCCGGCGCTATGAGATGGGGGAGATGAGCGGGAATCTTGCGGACCTTTCCGTCATTACTGCCGATAACTCCCGTGACGAAGATGTGATGAATATTCTTGCCGATATTGAAGTGGGTCTTCACAAAACAAGCGGAAAATATGTTGTCATTCCAGACCGGAAAGAAGCCATTCAGTATTGTTTGGATACTGCACAGGACGGAGATGTAATTGTTTTGGCTGGAAAGGGCCATGAAATGTATCAGGAAATCAAAGGGGTAAAGTATCCATTTGATGAGCGGAAAATTGTTCATAATATTCTGACGGAAGAGGGAAAACTTCCCTTGCAGTCCTAAGCTGGGCCGTGTCAAACAATTGCAGGAATTTACAGAATGTGAGGACAATTAGAAATGCGGATAACCATTCAAGAAGCTGCACAGATGTGCGGCGGGACTCTGCTTTGCGGCAATCCCAAAGATTTTATTACCAATGTCAGAACCGACAGCCGGCAGGTTGTTCCCGGGTCTTTGTTTGTTCCCTTAAAAGGTGAAAAAACAGATGCTCATCTTTTTATTCCAGCTACATTCAAAGCAGGTGCAGCGGCGGCACTCACGCAGGAGCCGGTGGAGCAACCGGCTTCTGGAGCATTGATTGCTGTGCCGGATACGACCGCTGCACTGCAGCAAATTGCGGCAGCTTACCGGCGTAAATTTACCATTCCGGTTATCGGCATCACCGGAAGCGTGGGGAAAACAACGACAAAAGAAATGGTTGCGCTGGCTCTGTCTGCGCGCTTTCATATTATGAAAACGCAGGGAAATCAGAACAGTCAGATAGGTGTGCCGCTCACTATGTTTCAAATAGACGAGACAACAGATGCAGCTGTGGTGGAGATGGGAATGAGCCAATTTGGGGAAATGGCTCGTTTGGCAGAGATCGCAGCACCGGAATTTGCGGTTTTGACCAATATCGGTGTTTCGCATATCGAAAATCTGCATACACGTGAAAATATTTTGCGTGAAAAACTGCATATTGTCGATGGATTTATTCCGCAGTCGGTTTTAGTGCTGAATGGAGACGACCCGATGCTTGCTGCACTGCGCGGCCAATTACCGTTTCATACCGTTTTTGTCGGCACACATGATTGGTGTGATTACCGCGCTTCCCATATCCAAATCCAGGATGGCAAGACATTTTTCATCATGGAACATCATGGTTCCCAACAGCCTGTCCTTTTGCCGGCTTTAGGGACCCATCAGGTCATCAATGCATTGTCGGCACTTGCCATTGCAGAAATTCTGCATGTGGATCTGCAGAATGCTGCTGCTGCGCTTGGGCATTATCAGCCGCTTGCCATGCATCAGCAGATTCATCAGGTTGGCGGACTTACAGTGATTGATGATTCCTATAATGCCAGTCCGGATGCAGTACGCGGGGCGTTGGATGTACTCTGCAGTTTTCCGCACCGGCGAATTGCTGTGTTAGCCGATATGCTGGAACTGGGAAAAGTTTCGCAGCAGGAGCATTATCACTGCGGCCAATATGCGGCAGAAGCGGGTACGGATCTTCTGGTTACCGTTGGCAGGGAAGCAGCTGCAATGGCTGAGGGTGCCAAACAGACCCTCCCCTCTATTCCTTGTCAGGTTTGCCGCAGCAATGAAGAGGCGATTCATTTTCTGTGCCAGACACTTCAGCGTGGGGATACGATTTTGGTGAAAGGTTCACGAGGCATGCATACAGATGAAATTGTTTCGGCATTACTTGCAATGGACTTTTAGACAATATCGGAATTTCAGATGATTTGTATATTCTTTGTCAGTGTGGGTTTGCAGGACTGTTGACGAAAAATTTTAAAATGTAAAACTTTAAAATAAATATGGAAAAAATCAGGAAGTCTCTGCCTTGACTGGCAGAGCTTTTTGTGCAATTTTTAGAAAGTCTGGTTTCCAAATTTTTGCAATCGGCATCAGATCACAAGCTCCATATTTTTCTTCACCAGATCATACCGGAGTACAATACAATTCCCAAATTAAAACGCATCTCACCGTGGAAAGGTAACAAAGCGGTGAGGAGGTGCGCTGATGAAGAATCAAAAAAAAATATTTTTAAAGCAGTCGGTTGCGGCACTGGCTGCTGCAGTAATGCTCAGTATGTGTTCGGCTGCGGCAGCTGAGCCGGAAGCAGAACCTGCCAGCACTGCCAATGTGCAGATGCTGGTTCCGTGCGGAATGCCGTTCGGAATCAAACTTTTTACAAATGGCGTTGTGGTTGTAGGAACTGCGGACTTGGAAACCAGCAGCGGGATGGTGAATCCTCCAAAGGAAGCAGATGTTCGGATAGGGGATGTGATCCAGACCATAGATGGAAAACCGGTAAACAGCAATGAGCAGCTTTCAAAAGCTATTTTGAATTGCAGCGGCCGGTCCCTAAACCTTGGGATTAGCCGGAATGGCAGTAAGGTGATTGCAAAACTTTCTCCGGTGCAGAGCACAGGCTGTTACCGTGCAGGGTTATGGGTGCGGGACAGCGCTGCAGGTGTCGGAACGCTAACTTACTATGATCCTAATAATGGTTTCTTCGCTGGCCTTGGGCACGGTATTACAGATCCGGATACCAAAGAGATCATGCCCTTTGGATGCGGAGATATTGTTCCAGTTACTATTTCCGGAATTCAAAAAGGAATTTACGGGAATCCCGGAGAACTTCAGGGATATTTTTCTTCAGATATTCCAGTAGGAACGCTTTATTCCAATTGTGGTCAGGGCGTGTTTGGAAAAATGAATCATCCACCAGCAGGGAAAGCAATCCCTGTTTGCCCTGCCGATGAAGTAAAAGTTGGGCCGGTTCAAATTATATGCACCATTAATGGAAAAGGACCTCAAAAGTATAATGCAGAAATCGAACTATTGAATACCAAAGCTGCCCAAACCAAAAATATGGTGGTGCATGTCACGGATGAAAATCTGATTCGTCAGACTGGCGGAATTGTGCAGGGAATGAGCGGAAGTCCAATCCTGCAGAATGGAAAATTGGTTGGTGCAGTCACACATGTTTTTGTAAATGATCCAACACGCGGATATGGAATTTTTGTAGAGCATATGATGGCTGGTGAAGACAATTTGTTTCAAAAAAAGGCATCGTAAGTGCTGTTTCTAATATTTTGCCCCTAAAACAAAAAAAGTGCGATAAAAGTATTGCCATCTTTCCCAAAATATGGTAATATAATGGTGCAAAAAATCTTAGGGGGACTAAATATGGAAAACACCATAAAATTAATGATAGCGAATGACAACCCAAAATATCAGCAGGACAATGATCCGATCTTTGAGAGAAATGGGATTTCAACGATTTATACCGAAAAAGACGGGAATTCCTTGCTCAAGGCAATTCAAACACAGAAACCAGATGCTGTTCTTACCCCTGTTTTTATGCCGGGCTTGGATGCAGTTGGTGTCCTGAATGCTTTGCAGGAACAGAATCAAACACCAATGCCCGCCTTTATTGTAGAAAGTAATTTTACCAGCCCAACACTTGAACGTGAGCTTCTATCTTCTGGTGCCAGTTATCTGGCTGTGCAGCCCTATGATACCGTGCAGCTGGCAAAGAGAGTTCATCAGATTTTATCAATGGATCATCCAGCTGTTCCGTGTCAGGAAACATTAGAAATTCAGGTTACAGAAATTCTGCATCAAATAGGTGTTCCTGCTCATATTAAAGGTTACCATTATCTTCGGGATTCCATTCTGATGGCTATTGAGGATCCGGACATCATCAACGCTGTCACGAAACAGCTTTATCCCGGTGTTGCCAAAAAGTATAATACAACTCCGTCCCGAGTAGAGCGTGCTATTCGACATGCCATTGAGGTTGCATGGGACCGCGGAGATGTAGATATTTTAAATTCTTATTTTGGTTACACCATTCACAATACCCGTGGAAAACCTACAAACAGTGAATTTATCGCTATGATTTCTGACCGTCTGCGTCTTCATATGAAGACCGCAGGGTAACTCTTATCGACAAAATTGAAAAGGTGAAAATCAAAAACTAAGAGTCATTCGGTGTTTATAAAGGCACCAAATACGAAAAAGCAATAACCTTTAAGCCGCAAAAATCAACTTCTTTGCTTTATTGAGCTTTAATGCTTAATAGAGTAAAGAAGTTTTATATTGTTCTCTTTACGGAATTAAAAATTCTGATAAATTGTTAACTTAGGCGAGAATGTCAAGACAAAGTATAGTCTAAATAGAATAAAAAGGTTTTAAGTATCTTTAATTCCGTGTCCATAACACACTTCTAGAAAAGGAAAAAAAATAATCCTCACGGTTAAAAATCGAAAAACAATTTAACCGTAAGGATTGTAGATGATGGTGCGCCTGGGAGGATTCGAACCTCTGGCCTTTGGAGTCGGAGTCACCAAATTATGAAGTCTAACGTTTTCAACCATGCTTAAAAATCCAGTATTCATGCGGGTTTTCAAGGTTTTCGGTTTCATCCGATTTCAACGAGGACTTGCTGCTTTTGATTAAATAAACAACAAATAAACAACAAAAATAAAATCATGCTTTTTTCGATGGGGTAAGCAAGCCATTCAAGACATCGGCTGCTGTTGCGTCCGCTTCTTGTATTGCATGAGCGTAAACATTCAGCGTTGTACTGGTCTGACTGTGACCGAGCCTTGACGAAACAGTTTTTATATCCTGGTGCGCACCAATTTGCAGCGTGGCATTAGTATGCCGCAGGCTGTGTGGATGCAGACCCTCCGACAAATTGTTTTTTCTCCGAAATGTACGAAACCATGTTGTAAAATTTTCGGGGGATTCAGGTTCCCCGTTCCAAGTTACGAACAACCTATTGCTGTCATGCCACTGGTCGCCGCAGGCAAGGCGTTGCTCATTATACCAGGCACGATATTCGAGCAACACCCGCTGGCAGCAGGACGGTAACTTGATTACACGTGTGCTTTTTTTGTTTTTTGTATCCCCATTAACTATTCCTTGCTTTGCCACATATACCGCCGTTTTGCAGATAGAAACAGTACAAGTATCAATATCGATACTGTCCCATTTAAGGGCATATAGCTCAGAGCGTCGCATGCCACTGCATAACGCAATCAATGTTGCTGCTTTGCGATTTTCAGGCTCCCCATCCAGAAGACACACAAGCTTTTGTGCTTCCTCTGCGGTTAAACATTCCTGCTCCACGTATTCTTTTTTGGGGGCTTTAACCCGGTCTACAGGGCTGTATACAAGTACTTGCCAATGAACTGCAGTAGAAAAAATTGATTTCAATAAATTATGATAATGAAGAATGGTATTACCAGAAAGCTTATCTTTTCCAACTGGTTTAAACGATTTTTCCATACTGATTTTTAAAGCCCTGCAGATTGACTCAGCGCTTGCTTTTGAAATGTTTCTGCCTTTGACAGCTTGGAATAGTGTTGCATAGGAAATTCCAAACACTGCTTGAGCGTCTTTTTTTAAAATGTTATTTTCTTTTAAAATCTTTTGTAAATCTATAGTGCACTGATACTTTGTATCCCTTCGCACACCATTTTCAGATAAATTTTTGTAGAACTCTATAATATGCTGTGGCTGTATTTTGCACAGCTTTAGATGCCCCAGTGCGGCTTTAATTGTTGGGATATTGGCCTTATATCCGGCTATTGTATCCGCTCTCAGGCTGACCTCCGCATAATCCGTTAGCCATTTATCAATGAATTGTGATAATGTGATGGACGGGTCAATATACTGTCCGCTCTGTACCTGATCTTCAAACCGTACTGCGGCGGCTTTAACGGCTTTCTTTTCCTGCCGGACCGTCATGCTGGATTCCGGTTTCCACGTCATTGTCTTTCTAATTTGTTTGCCTGCGTCGTCATATCCGCATGAAATGCTGATAAGATATGATTTCCCACGTTTTGTAATTGTCGCCATATTGTATCCTCCTAAAAAGGGCATAAAAATGCCCGGACTGTTGATTTCAGGCCGGGTGAGGAGTACAATATTTAAGCAATGATTTTATTGTGCTCCGGCTCCGGCCGGTGTCTTTCCTGCTGCTGGGTGCAACCAGCGGCGGGATTTTTTTATTTTAATTTAATACTTATGTTGTTGTCGGAAGAAACGATATCTTGAAACTTCAAAGTGAAGTCAGAAGGTTTCATGCTTTCGGGAATTTCAAATCCGACGTCACCTGATATTGATACACCAGGATTAATGGATTCTGCGTTTAAATAATTTTTAGCTGTCAACATTGCGCTTGGAGAATATTTTTTCCCATCGTTTGAATAGAGTTGAAAATTTGACACCAAAAAAGAATAGGCTTCATTGCTAGTGTTTTTAACTTTCAAATTAACGACCAAAATTTTAGCGCCAGCTTTAGGCTGATACTCAGTCAACAGCCCAGCTGACACACTATCTTTTTTATCAACTGAATTAACAGTGATGGAAACAGTACCATTGTTCTTGGTTTCATACGTTGCCAGTTTTGATGAAACTGGTTTTGACGAAGTTTTAGAAGAATTACTTTCATTGACCTTACTGGATATTGACGAACTGGAACTATTTGTTTCGTCAGATGCTGGAAAAATTATAGAAAGAATGATAGTTCCCAATATAATTCCCAAGACTGTGACGAGAATTATTTTCCAGACTTTGTGCTTTTTCTTTGGTCCTTTTTTATTTAACGGTATGTGCATAGGTTGGTAGCTTGGTACTGGCTGCTGTGGAATTTTTGCCCCACATTTTGGGCAAAAGTTTGCATCGCCTGCGTCAGCCCCACATTTTGGACAGAACATAATTATTTCCCCTTCTCATTATTGACAAATTATGCCAATAAGTTTATAATATCGAATGGGGGAATTTAAACGCAAATACAACCCTTTTAAATGGTTCTCTGGTGTTATCGGCACCGGAGAGCCTATTTTTTATGCTACTCTGCCGGGGTAGTCTACAATGGCGACTTCAGTGACGACTTTACGAAGGGAATTTGAAATTTTCTCAAGCTGTTCCATAGTATCATCATCATAATAAGTTTCTCCGCATTGAGAGCAGACAAGAGAGGGCACATTTTTAATAATAACAATGCAGCCGTCAAGGTCAGTCATAAAAGTGGTGAGTTTATGCTCAAGGTTTCCTTTACAAATTAAGCAATTCATTGTTTCTGCTCCTTTCTAGTTTTGAAGTCTGGCATCCATTTATCACGGTTTGGATAATAAGCTGTTATCATGAACAGTGCTTCATTTCCGATTGCGCCGACAACATGCAAATATAGTTGCTTTAAAGTCAGTCCCAGTACCAAGCAACTTGGGTATGGATAGTCAGTGGGATACTGCTCAATGATTTCTCCATTCAGCAAAGCATTTTTAACGTCTGCTTTGGGAATATTTCGCTTTATTAATCGCTGTGCACAGTGACTTGACCATATAATTTTTCGGGCATTGCACAGTGCCTGTATGTCTTCAATCTTTATTGTATCCAATTTTCACGCTCCTTTTTCAAGCCCTTTAGCATTTGTTGATGCTGAGGACTTATTTTTTATGATGCTTCATTAAAGGACATGCCGCAATTCTCTGTATAATAACTGAGAGCCCACCTGATCGCTTTTTCTGATACGTCAAAATATTCGGCCAACTGCCACGATTCTGTGAGCCCTGCTTGCATGGCATGCTGCATTTCTTTGAACGGCAAAAAGCGTTCTACTGCCCATCGATTGGCTCTGTCTTCATGCTGGCCGATTAAGTCCAGTGGACTGTCTAAATGGTGGGTGCACCCGGTAGCACAGTGGCCGATTTCATGTATGAGCGTCGTTTTTATTTGTGCTATCGTTTTAACTTTAGAGGTATCCAGCACGATTGAATATTTTTCGTTGTGAAATTTAAATGTCACTGCATCAGCATCAGCATTTACAAACTCTATTGGTCTTCCAACTAAATCTATATTTCTTTTATCAATTTCCTCATAGATTTCTGAAAGTTCCGTAACTGTTTCCTCGAAAGCTCTACTTTCCTTCTCTTTTATCCTTTTCTATACGGTGCTTTGCCAAATCTCTTGCAAGATTTAGTAGAATTTCCTTATCCTCTTCCGATAAATTTCCAGATTCGTTATGCATGGCGTAAGTGAAATCATCGAAAGTAATATCTTCAGGGTTCTTCTCATTTTGGGAGGGAGCCTTTTCTTTTTGCTCATTTCCAAGAAGGTAGTCAACTGATACGCCAAAATATCCGGCCATTTTTGTCAACACTTCATAACTAGGATTGGCACCAGTGTTTTTCCATTTTGCGCCTAACGAACGGCTTAATCCCATATCAATGCAAGCTCGGCTCGGAGACACATCTTTTTTATCGCACAGGCCTTTGAATATGTCATAAAACACAATATACACCCCATAAAATTGTACAACGCTACAAATATTACGAAAGTAATCATTACGGGGTTGAAATTATTACGATGGTATGCTATAGTATTGTCACAGGATGATTACGAAAGTAATAAATTCCCCGTATTTGCAATGATTTGTGCTGAATTTTGTTAGCATCAATATATTAGCACAAATGATTACGAAGGTCAACATTTTTAAAAAAGAAAGAGGTGGATTTTGTATGCCTGCACAATGGACAGGTAAATTGTTGGGCAAAATGCACACTTATGGCATAACGGCCAAGCAACTTGCAGCACAGCTGGGCTACCATCCGAAATACGTAAGTACAGTAATGAATGGTCATAAAGAGCCAAAAGGCGCAGAGCAGAAGTTCAATGCAGCGTTAGACGAGCTAATTCAAGAAAAGGAGGGGAGAAGATGAATAAAATGGACAAGCTTGCTGATGAATGGGAGTCGCTTGACGAAAAAACAAGAGAAATGGCACGACAGATTATAAAGGCCTTTGCCGAAGAAGGTCTATCAATCTGCAGTGCCAAAGAAGTGTTCCGTGCATGCGAAATCTACGTGGAATTTAACAGCAAGATAATAGTTGGAAATTAGAGGACTTTTACTTTTTGCTTATGATGCCATTGTGCGTGAGCCTTTTCCATCTGCTCGCCGGTTTCAAAGAACTTCGCAACAAGTTCTTCATTTGAAAGCTTAGAAAGGTCAGTATCTTTTAATCTAAGCATAGTGAGCCTTTGTATCAAATCGTCCATTACAATTCACCTCCTTTTGACCAAATTATATCACTTTGAACGGCGGGAGGACAACCAGCGTGGCAAGGACAAACTGCGGGAGCAGAAAACCATATTGAAAAGAAAAGGAGGCTACATAATGGACAACAAAGAGTTCTTAAAGAAATTGCAGTGCCATTGTAAACAAGTAAAGCAGCATTGTGTTGAATGCTGCTTTAGGGATTTTTGCTACTGCGTTCCGGCGAACTATAATGACAAGCTTTTGGATATCTTCACTGACAAGATTTCATCAGCGTACTGAAATGAGTGGGCACGGACGGTCGGGTCCTTGCATACCGTAATACTTTACAGCGAAAAGGAGGCTACATGATGGAAAGTAATATCGTACTTAACGTTAGCGCCAACATTGATGAAATTGACGAAGCAACAAAAAAGTGAAGCAACTAAAATCACTTTTGCAGGAAGTGAAAGATTTAGCCGCTTCGCTTGACCTGAAAATCACGGTTAACAATCGGCCGCTCATTTCAATCAACGAAAAAGATGTGTGATTTGGTTTTCAGCATCTTTATCCAGTACACAGGAAGTACGTTAAATTGTACTTTCAAATGGGGAGAAGGTGAAGATGATTAAATCGCACGACTGGCACGCAGGGTGGAACGTCGGCTTTATTTGTGGAATGGTTTTAGCTTGGGTATTTGTATTTTTAGGGCATATAACAGCCTGACACTATTTTACACCGGGAAAGGAAAATTAACAATAATTTCCGGTCACTGTTTGTGGGCAGAGTGTTGGCGCTGATAGCCCCAGCGTTACCAAAGAAATGCCCTTGCAACTCTGCTTGCAATCAGTGGCCGGAGGAAAGGAGAATACCAATGCCTGAATTGAAATTTTCAGATGCAGAATTGCAAATCATTGCCAACAAGGTCGCGACCATTATGAAACATTCACGCAAAGAAGCGCCACAGCAGCCACGCATGCGACTGCTGAAAGATGCGTATAAGCAGCTAAAGGAAGATGACCCACAAACCAGTGTAACAGAATCTATGGTACGGAGACTGGCACTGTCGGGAAAAATCAAAACACAAGTGTTGGGGCAGAAACGCCTGATAAATTACGACAGCCTGCTGGAATACCTTAGCAGTGTACATAATGATCCAGAACCGGAACCCATTGAGTATGGCAAGATTCGGCCCATTAAAGAATGAAAGAAGTGAAACAGCATGGCAACAATATTTTTTTGGATCGGCGTTGGCACCGCGGCACTGGCAGTTTCATACATAATCATCTGTCTTGCAGCTGGCGCAAAACGATACATGGACCGTTGCCGCAGAGACCGTGCACGCGCAGAAAAAAACCGTCGCGAAATGCGACGGAAGTTGTTTCGGGAGGGATGAAAATGGAAAACAAAGCAGAAGGTATCAAGCCCTATAAGGAATTGACCGTGCCAGAAAGTGTTCAGGAATTGCAGTGCTATGTTGACGGAGAGGATTGTATGACATGCGCGTTCAGAAATAGTTGCATTGGGTTTAATGAACTTGCCGTACAAGTTATCGACGCACTGGAAGAATTGACCGGGCACAAAGAGTTATTAAAGCTGCTGTCTGGAACCGTCGCAAACTAGAAGGGAGAAAATAATGATGTCAGAAAATAAAAAAGCCGCCAGCGGTGCCGGAAACACCACTGGTAGCAAAGACAATAACTCTATGGCCAGTGTAGCACAACCAGAATTAAAAGGCAAGGAAAACAGCGTGAATACTGCAGGACAGCGGTCAGCAATACGGATGGCTTACCGCGTATCAGAGAAGAAAGCGCATGATCTGAACGACCCTAAAATTTTGTCCGAGCGTGTAGATACGTTGGTAAAGCAGTTTGCTCAGTGGGGATTTTCCCGTGAGCAGATTGTAGCTATCGGCAAAAGCAAAGGGGCCAAATGCGACAATGATTCAGACTTTTTCAAACCGGTACCGCCGGTGATGGAACGGCAGCATCCGACCGTCTGGACGCCGGAGGAAGAAAAGCAGCTGCGCATTATGAAAGAAAAAGGAATTGCAAACTCCGAAATTTGCAAGCAGCTTCACAAAACACCACAGCAAGTGTCAAACAAGTGGTGCTTTATGCGCAAGGCAGCCGAGAAAGTGAAGAAACCTGCACCAGAGCCGGAGAAACCGGAGCCTGCACCCACTTCCGAGTCAGCGCCGCAAGTTAAAACGGTACCGGAATTTGACATGACAGCGGTTAAGCAACCCATCAGTAAACATCAGTCATCTCTTCCATACGCTGCCTTGAAAGAATATAGGCTGTTTGACCTCATGCAAAAAATTATGGCTGCAAACAGATTTA
>ENA-UOOI01000269-UOOI01000269.1-fermentation-metagenome-genome-assembly--contig:-NODE-269-length-67318-cov-3.777634_pt1 | contig 67318 bp, 59 predicted proteins | sample MGYA00245779_ERZ724027 | MGnify/ENA primary metagenome ERZ724027 (study PRJEB28704, sample SAMN03018318) | fermentation metagenome | biome: anthropogenic terrestrial biome; feature: soil; material...
TACAATTATCCTCCTGCCGATAACTACACTGTGAACTTGTTTCTACATTTCTTTCCTGATAAAAGAAAAAGCCTTCCGTCTCCTACATACTTCTGTAAGAGACGGAAGACTGCTATTAGTCCTGCGCGGTACCACTCATATTTGCGAATTACTTCGCACACTCTACGGATACGGATCAAATTGATCTTATATCCTGCCCGTATAACGGTGGGCTTCCGTCTGTGCTTACTTTCCCTGAAAATTTCAGACAGCCGCTTGGAGGGCAGTTCTAAAAGTTCTCTCTGCCGCTTCACATCAACCAGCGGCTTTCTGGAATCAAAAACTGATATACTAATCCTCGTCATAGCATTTTGCTTTTTCTTTGTCTATTAAGATAACATTTAAACCAAATTCTGTCAAGTACCAAAATATTTGATAAGCAATTCCATGCTTTGAAATTTTTATACCACCGCTTCCACCAAAACTTTATTACCAGCTTTTATTGTTTTAATCCCAATATTTTTCTTTTTATTAAAATTAAAGCTCAACAAATAACCTGTCTTTTGCCCATAATCATCCAAATACTCAGCAAGCTGATGCTCTCCCCGTTTATTATATTCATCCCCATGCCAGATTTTCAATTCAATTATATACTGTGTTCCAAGATAATCAACAATCACATCCGTTCGTCTCATATCTCTGGTTCTTGATTCTATATAATAATTTCCTGTGCCATTTATAATCGGTCTCAAATACAGGAGAAAATATTTTCTTCCGTCTTCTTCCAGAAATGTTTCGTTGCAATCCCCATAGATTTCGTGAAAATGACGTACAAATTTCTCCAGTATCAGTTTCATATTTAGTTTTCCATTTTGAGTAAACTGGTTTTTTTCCTGTAAGGATGCCGTATATATGCCACTATTTTGCAAATTTTCACTGGACAGATATAGGTTATACAACCGAGTCTCAAAAATCCGATTAGCAATGATCAGATTACCTTTCTTGTTTTTTATGAATCCGAACATAGAAGCCTGAGCAATGTCCTGATTATCCGGATTATAGATAATGCTCTTGCCCATAAATAACATCTGATAAATCATGCCGTTCAGGTTTGGATAGGATTTTAGTTTTCCTATCAGAGACTCAAACAATGTATTTTGTTCGCTGAGAAGAACTCGAACTGCCATAAGGAATCCTGATTTCGTCCATGCTGATTTCCGATCCGGATAATCACTGCTCCCTGAAACATGTTCATCCAATATTTTGCATATTTCAGATACCAAAAATGGATATCCGGACGTATACTCATAGATCATAGTGGCAATCTGTGTCGTATCCATCCCTGTATGATAGTCTTTTTCATATTCTTTTAACATTCCTTCAATACCGACCGCCGGAAAGCTCATATCAACAGAAAACCTGGCTGCAATATTCCATGGACTGTTTGTAGAATGTTCTTCTTTTGTACGAATCTTTTCTCTTAAATTTCTGATATCATAAACGCCTGCAAGAACAACAGAATGAAAAGTCTTTCTTTGCATTCTTTTCAGATACATATCTCTGAGGCTTCCAAGGAAAGTATCAAAAACATTATAGTTGCTTGCCTGGTCTACTTCGTCTATGATAAGGACAATTGGCTTACTCAGCTGCTGACACATCTTAAAGATCATCTGCTGCATCATTCGAAAATCAGGTTGTATAGATCTGTCACTGCTAATGTGATGGATTTCTTGTTTTATATTCTCAGAAATTTCTGTAACCTCACCATAATTTATGGTATCGTACAAAAGTCCGAAGAATCGCCTGCAGAATGTCACTCCATCAGCAAAGGCTTCATTCTCTATCCCTTCAAAACTGATGAAAAAAACAGTGTACTGATCATCGAGTTTCTTCTTCAAAGCATTCAAAGTTGTCGTCTTTCCATATTGCCTCGCACGATTGATCGTAAAATACTTTCCTTTGTCTACCAACCCCTTGATCTCACAAAGCTGTTCATCAATATTGACCATATAATGATACTCTGGTATACAAACCCCTTCTACATTAAATTCTTTTGCCATCTTTCCACCTCATATTTTGATCTAAGTCACGAGCTCGCACCCACATGTTCCTATATAAGGAAGTATAGCAAACTGCATACAATATTTCAATTGGTATGTAAAAATGCCGGGCTGACAATATTTCCTGTCAGTCCGGCATTTCTCTACAGCCCTGTCTTTTCAGCGATATACTCTCTCGCCCATATTGCATATTCCAGCGGATTAGCCGCAGCAGGATCATGCAATTCTGTCCTCTGTCATCTCAAGTGCTTCACCGATCAGCTCATTATAGGTTGGATGCGCACGCATTGCCTTCATCAGCTGTTTCACAGTCAGATGGTTTGCTATCGCCGTTCCCATCTCTCCGATCATATCGGTCGCCCTGGCGCACATCATCTGTGCCCCGATTATGCCCTCTGTTTTCCGGTCAACGACAATCTTGGCAAATCCCCTCTCTTCTTTTGTGATCACAGATTTGCAGTTTGAATGAGTCAGTGCCTTTCCGGTAATGGCATCGATCCCCTGAGCCTTCGCCTCTTTTTCTGTAATTCCCACGCAGGCGATTTCCGGATCTGTGTAGACACAGGAGGGGATCACCGAGAGGTCCAGGGATGGCTCTTTCTTATTCATCTGTTCTACAGCAGAGATTCCCTGTGCACTGGCCACATGAGCCAGCATAGTGCCGCCCGTGACATCACCGATTGCATAGACACCCGGCAGACTTGTCTCAAAGTCCGGACTGACCAGAATTCTTCCACTCTCCATCTCAAGCGATATTCCTTCTTCGAAAAGTTTATCCGTGTTAGGAATACGCCCGGTGGCAAGCAGCAGATACGGTGTCTCAACGTCTCCGGACTTATCACCTCTCTTCGATTTCTTCAGAAAGGAGCAAAGGAAGTTCTGATCCTTCTTTTCAACTTTTTGAACAAAAGTATTCGTATGAATATCGACCCCTTGTTTTTTCAGAATCATTTTAAGATTTTTCGAGATATCAGAATCCATTCCCGGCAGAATACTCTTTTCGGCCTCCAGTATCGTAACTTCTGTACCAAAAGAAGAATATACTGTGGCGAATTCCACTCCGATCACTCCGCCGCCGATGATCACAAGTTTCTCCGGGATCTGTCCCATCCGAAACATCTCATCACTGGTCATGATACCGGGAAGATCCATTCCGGGAATCGGAAGAGATGACGGTTTCGATCCTGTCGCAATCAGGATCTTGTCTGTCTGGATATCTTCCGTCTTGTTATCTGTCTGCACTCTGACTTTTCCACTGCCCGGGATCGTACCCGTTCCCTGGATTAGATCCACTTTATTCGTCTTTAGCAATTGCTCTATTCCCTGACGCAATGTCTTCGACGATTCCTCTTTATAGGAACTGACCTTTTCATAATTGCAGGTTACTTCCTTTGAGACAATTCCGAATCTCTCACTATTTCTGCTGCCGCGGTATAATTCCGCGGCATGTAGGAGAGCCTTTGCGGGCACACATCCGCGATTCAGACACGTGCCGCCGACCTCTCTGTTCTCTATGACGGCTGTTTTCATTCCCAGTTTCGCCGCTTTTTGTGCCGCTTCATATCCCCCCGGACCTGCACCGATCACTACTAAATCATACATATATATATACCTCATCTCTCCACCCTTTATTTACATCCATCTTTTTGTCTTAGGGGAAAATTTTTTTCCTGCATTTTCCAGGCTCATGCTTACAATTCCGCATCATCGAAATAACGGATCAGATCTTCTTTCATCTCTTTTCTTGCTTTACTTTTTGCAGGCACCCCGGACAGTCCGTCCATCAGACTTTGATTCTCATATCTGCAGCCTTTCAGGTATCCGGGAATACTGTCTATAAAATCAGGATCCATAGAGTCCGAAAAAAGCTGAACATCTTTGATCTTCCCCTGGTCCACCCGGAACTGAAAGTTCACATGTCCCCAGGCGAATCTTTTCGAAAGCTCATACTGAAACTTCATGTCACGGCCATAGATCCATTTCCAGGAGGAAAACTTTTCTCGACCTTTTTGAAGGGACTCCTGATCCAGGTCATCCTGTGAATAAATATCCGCCTTCCTTCCATAGAGTTCCCCAAATACTTCGATCAGTTTTTCTTTGAGTGCACGAATGCCAAGATCCGGATGGTACTCAGAAAGGTTGGTAACCCGGGAGCGGACAGAATCCACTCCCTTGAGTTTCAGTTTCTCTTTCGAAACCTGAAGGTATCCGGATAGCTTCGTCATATCGGAGTCTACCATCAGTGTCCCGTGGTGGTAACATCGATCGCCTCTGGTATAAAAAGCATTTCCCGAGAATTTTCTGCCTGATACTGTGATATCGTTCCGTCCTGATTTCTCTGCCTCGATTCCGAGCTTTCTGACTGCCTTGATAATAACGTCAAGCTGCCGGTTGACATCATAATCCTCTTTTCGGACCAGAAAGGTAAAATTCAGATTACCAAGATCATGATAAACCGCACCGCCGCCCGAAAGTCTCCGGACAAGGTGCCCGCCATCTCTTTCAAACTCGTGAACCTTACACTCCTTCCAGGGATTCTGATTTCTGCCAATCACGATCGTATTCTCATTCTGCCAGAGATAAAGGATACATTCATCCTCCTTTACGTTCTGCATCAGATACTCCTCTATGGCAAGATTCAGATAAGGATCGCACCCTCTTCCATCCACATATTTAATGGTTTTTATCATTCGTATCCCCTTTTTGCTGTTCGTCAAAATCATACCGGAGGATCAGATGCCGTGCCGCCCGAAGTTCATCCATCCTGCCTGCCGGTGTATGAATTGGTGCCTGATGCAGACTTTCCGGATCTGTATGGGCTTTCTCATAAAGCTCACGAAATGCCTGGACTGCTTCATCGATCGTCGCGAGGGATTCCGTCTCCACGGGTTCCGCCATCAGGGCCTCTTTCACAATCAGAGGGAAATACATCGTCGGCGGATGGATTCCATAATCAAGCAGCGCTTTTGCAATATCTGTCGCTGATACTTTCGTTTCTTTTTTAAGATTTTCCAGACTCATAACAAATTCATGCATACAGGGTGCCTGATAGGGGATATCATAGACATCTCTCAGCTGTTCCATCATGTAATTGGCATTTAGAACCGCATGCTTTGCAACAGAGGGCACTCCTTCTCTTCCAAGTGTGAACAGATAGGTCAGAGCCCGAACCACCACCAGGAAATTCCCGTAGAAACTTCGCACTCTGCCAATACTATGCTCAGGTCTGGCAAAGGTGTAATTTCCGTCCTCTTTCTTCACAAGGTTAACCGGAAGAAACTCAGCCATAAACTTCCTGCATCCGACCGGACCGCTGCCCGGACCGCCTCCTCCATGAGGTGTTGAAAATGTCTTATGTAAATTCAGGTGGACTATATCAAAGCCCATATCGCCCGGACGGATCATCCCCATAATTGCATTCAGGTTTGCCCCGTCATAATAAGTAAGGCCGCCTGCGTCATGAATAATCTGCGTGATTTCCAGTATATGCCGGTCAAAGAGTCCCAGCGTATTCGGATTCGTCAGCATCAGTCCGGCGGTATCCTCGCCGACCGCTTTTCTCAGTTCATCAAGATCCACACCGCCGTCTTCTCTGGATTTAACACTGACCATCGTATAACCGACCATGGAAACACTCGCAGGATTGGTTCCATGCGCGGAATCCGGTACGATAATCTTCTTTCTTTCTGTGTCTCCCCGACTCTCATGATAGGCTTTGATCATCAACAGCCCGGTAAATTCACCATGTGCTCCTGCAGCCGGCTGAAAGGTCATGCGGTCCATACCGGTAATTTCACAGAGATAATTCTCCGCCGTATTCAATATTTCCATACATCCCTGAATGGAAGAGAGGGGAGCCAATGGATGAATCTCACGAAATCCGGGCAGTGCCGCCATATCTTCATTGACCTTTGGATTGTATTTCATGGTACAGGAGCCAAGCGGATAGAACCCGTCGTTGACACCATAAGATTTCTTGTCAAGCTTTGTATAATGGCGGCAGATATCATTCTCAGACACCTCCGGGAGGTGTAACGGTTTTTGCCGCAGATGATCGTCATCCGGCAGCACTTCCGGAACATCGCATTCAGGAAGAAGACTTAAGCCTCTTCCTTTTTCTCCTCTTTCAAATATCAGCACGATCTACACCTCCTTAAGAATCCGAATCACCGTATCAATCTCTTCTTTTGTATTCATCTCTGTGCAGCACCATAAGATCTGACCCTTACGGTCACCTTGCAGCGGATATCCGCCGAGGATCCTGCTCTTCTCCAGTTTCCGCATCACTTGATCTACAGGTGCCTTTGACTCAGTCACAAACTCATGGAAAAACTCATGATAGTTTACCAGTTTATACCCAATTCCTTCTAGCTGCTGTGCCATATAATGTGCTTTGGACATACACTGTACTGCCGCCTGTTTTAATCCTTCCGGTCCCATCGCGGACAGGTAAACCGATATGGCCAGTGCACAGAGAGCCTGATTGGAACAGACATTGCTTGAAGCTTTTTCTCTTCGGATATGCTGCTCTCTCGCCTGCAGGGTCAGGACATATCCCGTCTCTCCATTGGAATCAACCGTTTCACCCGCAATTCTTCCCGGAAGTTTTCTGGTCAGATCTTTTGTGCAGGCCATAAATCCCAGATACGGTCCTCCAAATGACAGCGGAAGACCCATCGGCTGTCCCTCTCCCACTGCGATATCTGCCCCATATTCTGCAGGAGTTTTCAGGACCCCGAGCGAAATCGGATTGACACTCATGATAAAACGTGCTTTCCGCTTCTTCACCATCTTTCTGATTTCTTCGGCTGGTTCCAGATTTCCATAGTAGTTTGGATGCTGGATGCATACACACGCTGTTTCTTCATCCAGATGATCATCTAGAAATTCAAGGTCTGTCACTCCATCTTTTTCCGGAATTGTGACAAGTTCTATTTCGTTTCCAAAACAATAAGTTTTCATGGTTTCAAGTACCTGTGGATGCATCGTCTCGGAGATAAATGCCTTGTCACGTTTTCTCTTCTGGCACATGACGATTGCTTCCGCTGCGGCTGCCGCCCCGTCATAAACCGACGCGTTTGCCACATCCATGCCGGTGAGTTCACAGATCATCGTCTGAAATTCAAAGATTGACTGCAGCACGCCCTGACTGATCTCCGGCTGGTAGGGTGTGTATGCCGTGCTCAGAGATTCTTTGGAAATCACACTGTTTACTACAGAAGGAATATAATGACGGTAAGCCCCCGCTCCTCTGAAAACGATTGGATATACCACATTTTTCTCCGAAATCTCTTTTATTTTTCTGCTGACCTCCAGCTCCGACATCCCTTTTGGAAGGTTCAGATTCCCTCTCAGTCTTACCCTGTCAGGAAGCTCTCGGTAAAGTTCATCGATATTCTCTATCCCAATCGCATCCAGCATCTTTCTGGTATCGTAATCCGTTGCCGGTATATATGATCCCATAACCTCCTCCTATTCTTCCTGCTCTTTTTCCACAAATGCTCCGTATTCTTCGGGACTTAAAAACTCCTGCTTATCTGTAATGTCTGTGATTTTAACAAACCAGGCCTCATATGGTTCGTCATTGATGGTCTCCGGTGAATCGAGCAGCTCTTCATTGACCTCCGCCACAACACCGGTGAGAGGCGAATAAACATCAGAGACTGCTTTTACAGACTCTACATCCGCAAATACCTCTCCGGAGATCAGCTCATCGTCTTCCTCCGGAAAATTGACGAACACAATTCCGCCAAGAGAATCCTGTGCATAATCGGTCAGCCCGACTAGCGCCGTTGTCTCATCTTCAAATTTCACCCATTCATGTGTCTTTGTGTAAAGCAGATCCTTCAATACCTTCATCCTAAAACCCTCCTTTTTCTACTATAGAACGGAAGTGACACCACTTCTGCCTCCACGTTTCGGCCTCTGACATTGACATTTACCTTTGTACCTTTTTTTGCAGCGCCTATATCCAGAATCGCCATCGCAGCGGGATAGCCGAGATAAGGCAGATAAGTCCCTGAAGTAGTAAATCCGACCTTTTTATCATTTATAAACACATCCTGATCCTCCCGGATGATTCCACGCCCTGTCACTTTCAGCCCAACACGTTTTCTCGTCAATTCCTTCTTATCAGACAGATGATCTTTTCCTATAAAATCATCTTTTTTTACCTCCACGGCAAATCCAAGCCCTGCCTCGAGAGGATTAATCTTTTCACTCATTTCATGCCCGTAAAGCGGCATCCCTGCCTCTAGTCTCAGGGTATCTCTCGCACCAAGCCCACAGGGAATTAACCCATCTTCCTCACCGGCACTCAGAAGTTCTTCCCACATCTTCGAGGCATATGTACTTTCCATGTAGAGTTCATACCCGTCTTCCCCGGTATATCCTGTCCTTGAGATCATACACGGAATCCCGGCTGCTTTCGTATCAAAGATCGCATGATAATATTTATCCGGGATATCGGATGTCAGTTTTTTCAGGACTCCCAGAGCTTTCGGTCCCTGCAGTGCAATCATCGCTGTCTGATCCGAACAGTCGCAAAACTGAACATCACCTTTTTGATGATCCTGCATCCATTTGAAATCCTTATCCTTGTTAGATGCATTGACAACGATAAAATAGTCATTCTCCCCTCTCTTATAGGCAATCAAATCATCTATAGTCATCCCATCCTCACTGCACATGGGACTATATCTTGCCTGACCATCTGTCATGCCATTGAAATCATTGGTTAACAGCCATTGCAGGTTTTTCAGTGCTTCTGTTCCCGTACATGTAATCTCCCCCATATGAGATACATCAAAGATTCCGGCTCGGTTTCTAACGGCATTGTGCTCTTTTATCACCCCCTCTTTATATTGAATCGGGAGAAGATAACCGGCAAATGGCGACATTTTCCCGTGATACTTCAGATGCGTTTCGTAAAGCGGTGTTTTTCGTTCCATTACATTACTTACCTCCATCTTATATAGTCCTGAGCCTTTTGACACACCAAAAAAGGCAGCCCGGGATATTCCAATAAAAGAATATCCCGGCTGCCTCTGTCCTTTTACCTGAGAGATCTACCCCGTCGGTACAAAAAGCGTTCTCCAGAGTCACGTCCGAATTCGATCCTTTTGCCTGAGAGTTTTTTGCAAGCCCCTTCGGCGGCACGAAGTCTCGTGCTCTCTCTCGAATTCATCACCCGTCTTATACTATTAATAGTAGCAGACAGGTGTTTTTATGTCAATTACTTTACATAATTTTGCACATGTATTTTTACATGTGCATTATATATATAGCAACTTTTCAATCTGTTTTCTTTTTTCAGGATCCGTATCCATATTTTATGTTATTTGTCCTTCTCCCATCCCAGTGACCGATTCACCGCTTTGTGCCATTCACTGATCAATTTTTCACGTCTGTCTTCTTCCATATCCGGTGAGAATTCACAGGCCGGTCTGCAGTTTTTCTTAATGTCTCCGAGATCATCCCAGTATCCGACTGCCAGCCCGGCAAGATAAGCTGCACCAAGTGCTGTTGTCTCGATCACTGCCGGTCTCTCCACCGGCTTATTCAATACATCTGACTGGAACTGCATCAGGAAATTGTTGGTCGATGCACCACCGTCTACTTTTAGTTTCTGTAGTACAATCCCTGAATCTTTCTGCATTGCCTGCAGTACATCACAGGTCTGATATGCCATAGACTCAAGGGCTGCGCGGATCAGATGTTCCTTTTTAGCACCACGGGTAAGTCCGACAATCGTTCCTCTTGCATAGGAATCCCAGTATGGAGCGCCAAGTCCCACGAAGGCCGGGACAAGGTAAACACCATTTGTGTCATCAACTGCCGTGGCATATCGCTCCGAGTCCGCTGCTGTAGGTATCATCCTCAGTTCATCGCGCAGCCACTGAATCACAGCACCTCCGACAAAGATACTTCCCTCAAGCGCATATCTGTGTTTTCCGTCATGACTTGCCACCATTGTGGTGAGAAGTCCATACTCTGAGACTACCGGAGCTGTCCCTGTATTCATGAGCAGAAAGCATCCCGTTCCATATGTATTTTTTGCCATTCCTTTTTCACAGCATAACTGACCGAATAAAGCTGCCTGCTGATCCCCGGCATCCCCTGCGATCGGTATTGGTACGCCGAGGATTATCTCATCCGTCTCACCATATACTTCGCTTGATGACTTCACTTCCGGCAGCATCGAGGCGGGTATATTGAATTCCTTTAACAGATCCTCATCCCATTTTAATTCATGAATATTGTAGAGCATGGTCCTAGAGGCATTTGTCTCATCCGTAACATGAACACGCCCTTTTGTCAGATTCCAAATCAGCCAGGTATCAATCGTACCAAACAGCAGCTCCCCGGCTTCTGCCTGATCTCTCGCTGCCGGTACATTTTCAAGGATCCATCGGATCTTGGTTGCAGAGAAATAAGCGTCCAGTATCAAACCAGTCTTCTCTTTGATCACTTTGTCGTAACCTTTTTCTTTTAGCTCATCACAATAGCCGGCCGTTCTTCTGCACTGCCAGACGATGGCATTATATACCGGAAGTCCTGTTCTCTTGTTCCAGACAACCGTTGTCTCTCTCTGACTGGTGATTCCAATCGCGGCAATGTCAGTTGCATCCAGTCCCGCAGTCGCCAGCGCTTCTCCCGTGACACCGATCTGAGAGCCCCAGATCTCCATAGGATTATGCTCCACCCATCCGCCATGCGGATAAATCTGTTCAAATTCTTTCTGAGATGACGCGACAATCTCACCCTTTCGGTTAAAGATGATACACCTTGAGCTGGTCGTTCCCTGATCCAATGCAATGATATACTTTTTCTCCATTACTGCCTCCATTATTTATTACTTTTCATTACTTTCTTCCTGCATACTACTTTATCATGTTTGTTAATATTCTTCCATACCCCAAAAGATAATTCCAGGAAAGTATGTAAAAAGTATTTGACATTATTAGCGGACAGTGGTAAGGTATAGATGTAAAATACATTTGACATTTAGGAGGATGATTGAATGGAAAATCAGATTAAAATATATCGTAAAAATCAGAAACTATCGCAGGAAGAACTTGCCAAGATTTGTGGTGTATCACGTCAGACCATTAATGCCATAGAAAACAATAAATACGATCCAACGCTGTCTTTGGCCTTTACTCTGGCTTCTGTACTTGACACCACCGTGGATGAATTGTTTAGGAACCAAAATTCATAAATCATTAAATTAACAGAGAGGGATAATGAAAAACTATATTATAGATAGTTATGAGAATTATCGAGAGGAAGACAGATTAACGACCAACAATGCCAGAAAGATTCTATACACCTCCAATTCCAAATTTGTCTATAGGCTTTCATGTATACTACAATACAAATTTATAATAAACAGCCTTCTTTGTCAACAGCAATCACTTACAATAGCATATAAATAAGTCAGAACCCTATGTTTCATGGATTCTGACTTAATTCTGCTTTTCTACTTCACTTGTATAACCTTTGTCCCGGCATCTTGTAAATTCTGCCGTTCTTCTTTTGAGAACTTATAATCCGTAACGATGTGGTCATACTCTTCCAGTGAATTCACATAAGTGAGTGCAGTTTTCTTGAATTTTGACAGATCCGAAACCAGAAATGAATTCTGAGTTTTTTTGAGTGCAATTCGTTTTAAAAATGCCTTATCCGTTGTCGGTGTCATCACATTTAAATGTTCATCGACCGCTGCCGTTCCAAAAAATCCCACATTAAATCTCATCTGCTCCAGCATCTGGGTCGCATAGTATCCATAGATACTTCCGGTACTCTTCTGTACTTTTCCGCCACAGATAATCAGCTCGACATCACTGTTCATCAGACGTTTGATAATTTCAATATCATTTGTCACAACCGTGATATCCGGCACTTTTGAAATCTGATCCGCAATCTGATAAGTTGTAGTGCCCGCATCCAGAAAAACGACATCCGATTCCTTCACGTATTTGCTGCATTCCAGCGCAATCTGCAGTTTTATTTCCTTGTTATAAATGCGTTTATCGGCATACAGCACTTCATGTTTTGATACCGCACCGCCATGACACCGGTTTATTGCACCACATACATCCAGCTTTTCAAGATCCCTCCGTATAGTCATGGAACTGACATGCAGCTCATCGGCAAGTTCACTTGCCTGCACACTTCCCCGTTTTTCTATGATACGCAGGATCTTTTCCTGCCGCTCCGCCATCAACATAACAGCCGTTCCTCCAAACTAATTCATCATAAACATCAGCCCCAGATGGCATTTAATATTAAAAGCGCAATTAAAGATGTCACACAACAGAGCGTTGATGTCACACTCCAGACTTTCATCTGCTCTTTTGTATCTTTGATCCCTATCGTTTCATTGATCACCCAGAAGTAAGAGTCATTGAAATAAGAGAAAAAGATCGCTCCCGAACAAGCCGCAAGGCCGGCAAATACCGGATCCAGATTGAGTGCCGCAAGCATCGGTGATACAACAGAGGCAGCTGTCATCATCGCGACAGATCCGGATCCCTGAATGACACGAAGTAAAAGAGCAATCAGGAAAGGAAGTAAAATTGCCGGAATTCCAGTCTTTGCAATAGCGGCAGCGATAAAATCGCCAAGTCCACTCAACTGTATGATCTTTCCCAGAACACCGCCTCCACCGACCAGAAGCATCAGCTTTCCGGAAGCCTTTAACCCTTCTTCCATGGTCCCCAGTGTCTGTTCTTTTGTCATGTTTCCTGTCAGAGCGAAAATCGCTATGAACAGTCCAATGCCCAGTGCTATGATCGGAGATCCGATAAATTCACTGATCTCTCCTAAAGTTCCCTTTAGCACACCGGTTGTAGTCAGAATATTATTGATCAGGATCAGCAGAATCGGAACTACAATCGGTGCAAAAGAGCGAAGAGCTGACGGCAGTGTCTCATCTTTTTCGGCTTCCTCGCCTGATGTCATTTCCAGCTGCTTCTCCGGACGAATCCAGGTATCGTCTTTACCGGGGAGCTGATAAATCTTTTTCCCAAGGTATTTGGCGTAAATGATCACAACGATCAGTGAGGGAATTGAAACCAGGGTTCCCATAATCATCATCTTCCCGATGGATGCATTCAGGATTCCCGCAACACCGATCGGACCGGCCGCCGGCGGCACCAGGCTGTGGCTCAGAACAAGTCCTCCGGCCAGCGCGATACCGAGGGTGACAACAGACTTCTTTGTCTTTTTCGAAAGTCCTTTCACCAGAGGTGCGAGAATAATAAATCCCGAGGTACAAAAAATCGACAGTGAGGTAATAAATCCCACGATTCCCATCGCTTCTGTCTCTTTATTCTTTCCCAGCAGTTTCAACAGCGAATTCGCCATCGTCGTTGTAGCTTTGGAATCCTCGAGCAGCTTCCCAAGCATTACGCCGAATCCAATGATAATTCCGATACTGCCAAGCGTACCGCCGAAGCCTTCCGGAATCGCATTCACGATGTCCGAAAGGTCCATGCCGCCAATCACACCGATCACAACAGCACTGGTAATCAGGGCAAGGAAAACGTGAATCTTTGTCTTTGTTATCATATAGATCAGCAAAATCATACCTATGATCAAACCGATCAGCATTTGAATGTTAGAACTCATAATCCTCCCTTTTCATCGTCAGATAACATCCTGCAGATAATCGACGCAGGTAATCAACGTACTCTCATCCCCTACCAGGCCGCCTTTCGTGATCATATGTGTGCGGTTCAGATCTTTATCAATAATTTCACTGTAGATGGCGAGGGGAATTACTTCATCTTTGACATCAAAACCGATTGCCCTGATCCGCTCACAGTATGCAGCGGAAATATCGCCGCCGGTCAGATACACACCGCCAATCTCATCCTGTAACTGATCTTTAATTTCTTCGGTAATCTCAGCCATGGCGGTTGCGATATATACCGCACATTCGCTTTTGGTCTTTCCTTTTAATTCTTCTATTTTTGAGAAATCAAGTACGTCCGAATCCTCCATAGCCGTCACGACAGCCAGAACATCGGCCTTGTCCTTATTCTCTACAACACCCTGTATCACCCGGCTGATTTCTTTCTTTCTCTCAGATTCTTTAAAGAAAGCAAGCGGATTTACTTTGATAATATATGGGGCCCTCTGATTTTGCAGCTCCTTAATCTGTTTTCTCGTGAGAGCCGAAGCACTTCCGATCGAGCAGAGAATCTTTTTATTCTTATTTATGATTTCTTTTCCCTGCAGCTGATCATTTGCATATAATTCATGAATCACGCTTCCGCTGAACGGACCCGGATCAACCGATGTAAATTTGAGTTTTGAGTCAATGCATCCCTTGGCAATTTCCCGGATATCCTCATCCGTACGGGCATCCACAACAATCACCCGGCAGTCTTTAGACTGTTTTTGAACTTCTTTTTTAATCTCCCCGCGGCCCTGCATAACCGTCCCGAGAGAAATGTATCCAATCCTATGTTTACTCTGCATTTTTACAACATCCGTAACCCTGGAGACTGTTACCGGTGAGATAGGATCTCTTGAGACCTCCGTCATTTCCAGCGGAACATGGTTTACCATCAGATAATCGCCGACGACAGTTCTGCCCGAACCGGGAAATGCAGCGACCACAATTGCATAAGTGTCCTCTCCCAATTCTTCCAGAATCGCATCAATTTCAGAACCCACATTTCCCCGAAGTGTGGAATCGATTCGTTTACTGAAGAACCTGCAGTCCATAGTTTTTAATCGTGCAGCTGCTGCCCGTACTGCCTTGCAGGCTTTTTTCTGCTCCATGCCGCGGCTTTCCGTGCTCGTACTCAATACATCATATCCGTCGAACCTGTCGATATAATCCAGATTCAGGACAGTTCCCACCGTAAATCCATCCTGTGCTATGATGGCACCCGTGTCATTTGCCCCGGTAAGGTCATCTGCTACAATAGCTGCTTTTAACATAAAAAATCCCCTTCCTTATGTTGTCGAATTTATCTGAAGTTTGGGCAGTATTTTACTGCCAGAAGAATTGCCTCTTTCATACTCACGGCACTTGCTTTTCCGGTTCCCGCTATGTCAAATGCTGTTCCGTGATCCACGGAGGTACGAAGAATCGGCATTCCGCCTGTGATTGCAATTGTCTTCTCAAAATCAAGGGTCTTTGTCGCGATATGTCCCTGATCATGATACAGAGAAAGCACGCTGTTATATCGCCCCTGCAGTGCCTGATGGAATACTGAGTCAGCTCCTATCGGCCCCGCGACATCATATCCCTCCTTCTTAAGCTGCTCAACAGCAGGATAGATTTCCTCTTCTTCATTTCCAAAGAGTCCATGCTCACCACAATGTGGATTTAGTCCGGCGATCGCCATCGTTCCTTCTCTGACACCGAGGCGTTTTAACATATCTGTGCATCTGTGTACATAATCAATAATTCTGTCCTTTTTCACCATGTCACATGCTTCACGCAGCGAGACATGTCTGCTCAGGAAAAATACACGCATCCCATGAACCTCGAACATGGTAAGCGGATCCTCGGTATTGGTCAGTGCGCCAAAGATTTCTGTATGACCGATATATGGAATTTCTGCCGCCCTCAGTGCCTCTTTATTGATCGGAGTTGTCGATACGGCTGCAACCTTTCGATCCATCGCAAGTTCAATGCTCTTTTTAATGTAGTCAAATGCTGCCTGTCCGCACATAGCGGAAACTTTCCCGTATTCGAACTGACTTTTATCGACATTATCAAGATCAATCAGATTCAAGACATCCTGATCGTATTTCCCCTGATCAGGCTCTTCGATAACATGAATCCTCAAAGGTGCCTGCAGAATTTCGATTGCATTCTCCATTATACCTTTGTCACCGATCACTACAACTTTTGCCGATTCGAAGACCTTCGAATCAAGGAGAGACTTTACCACAATTTCGGGCCCGACTCCGGCAGGATCGCCAATCGGGACCGCAATATAATTTCTGTCCATATCTTTTTTACCTCTTTCTTTCTTAATGTTTGAAAATGTTAATATGTTCGTTTGTGTTCATTATGGCCTCTGATATCCATCATGTCAATAAATATTAGATAATTAATCATATTTTGTCATTTTATACAAATTTTATGTGCTATTTTTATCACTATTTACAAGTTGCTCTCACACCTTCTCCATAGAAAAAAGGAAGTGTGCCATTGAGGTTTTTGGCAACACTTCCTTTTCTTCCTTTTTATGTAGTTACGGTGTCAGGCGTACTGAAAGTTTTTCTCCGTCTATCTTAATTTCATCGATTCTTGCTGTTCTTGCATCCCCGGCTCCATGTTTTCCATAGCCGCGTCCATGGTATACAACATACCATTTTCCATTATCACAGATAACACTGTTATGGCCGACGCCTTCAACGAAGTCATTTTTCTGCATCAGAGGAGCATATCTATCTGCACTCGGATACTTTTCCCAGTCCAGTTTTCGAAGATCCGCATCCTCAGCTCCATGAGCTACAGAATATCCGATAAAATATGTAGGATTTTGATAGCTTGCACCGGAGTACATAAGATAATGTATTCCGTCATGGTAAAAGTAAAAGGCCCCCTCAATCGTATGCCAGTCCTGCCCTTTCCGGAAACGGTCTTTTTTGAAGATCTCTTCATCAATCGTAGGTATAACTACCGGAACCGGCGATTCTTCCATCGTATAAGCGTTTTTCATCTTATCACAGACAATCAGCGTACCCGGACGCTCTGCCTGATAATCATTGATGCTATAGAACATATAAAGACCAGAGGATGTATTCACAACATGTGGATCAATGGAGAATGGAGCCACTATATCCTTCTGATAGATAAATTTTCCGCCGGGCTCGTCAGAGACTGCCACACGCATCGTCTGTTTGTGTTCATTTGACTCTGCCTGATCCATACTCGAATAATACATATAATATTTGCCATTGAGACAGATCACGCTCGGGGCCCAGACATTTTTCTGGCGGGGCGCCTGCAGACACGTCCCCTTATAGTTCCATCCATGTTCCAGATAATCACTGCTAAAGAGCGAACCTCCGGTTGTGTACATATAATAACGTTCATCCGCTGCTTTAATCATGTAGGGGTCCGCCTGACTTATATGTGCCAAATCCCCCTTACTTCCTGTGAATAATTCCATTTTCTTCCTCCATACCTTTATTTTACAGAACTGTCAATCTGCCCTTCTATGATGTAGCGCTGCAAGAATAAGTATAGCACGATAATAGGCAATAGGCCAACTACACAGGTTGCACATGCTTTGGGAAGATCCCCCACACCATTTCCGGTATTAAATGCCTCTTTGATCGTAAGGATAATGGTATGTTTCGTTTTGTCCTGTAGCAAATACATGGGCATCAGATAATTATTCCAGCTTCCGGTTGCCGACATAATGATTCTTGTCACTGTGACAGCTTTTAACTGTGGCATGATAATCTGGAAAAAAGTTCTTAAGACTCCTGCCCCGTCAATCATTGCCGCCTCATCCAATGCAACCGGAATTGAAGATACAAAGTTGGCATACATGAACATCGTAGCGGGAATGCCGCCGGCAGCGGATAAAAGTGCCAGCCCCCAGAGTGTGTTAGCCATGTTAAACTTTACCATGAGTGAATATGTACCTACCAATAATGCAACTCCGGGAATCATCATAATTCCCATGTTGAGCGTCCGAATCATCTCGGAGAGTCTGTTGCTGCTTCTCACCAGTCCATATGCGCCAAGTGCCGAGACAAGTATCTCCAGCACAACCGTCTCCACCATAAGGATAACCGTATTGATAAACCCTCTCCATACAGCACTGCTTTTAAAAACCGAGATGTAATTCCCCAGATTCATAATTTCAGGAAGCCTGACCTTTGATCCGATATCCTGAATCGTTCGGAACGACAAATTTATCAAAACATAGATTGGCAGCAGGTATATGACCACGAGAAGAATTGCAACTAGATAATACCACCATTTTGTCTCTTTAAATAATGTACCCTTTGTCTGTACCTTTGTCTTATCCATTAATATTCCACCTCCCGTTTTCGAAGCCATGCATTGATCGGAAGTGTGATAACCATAATAACAAAAAATGTCACAATGCCAATCGCAGATGCATATCCCGCTTTTTCATCGTTGAAATATAAGAGCTGAATATAATAAGACAGGGACATTGACTGTCTGTTTGGGCCGCCCCCGGACAGTGCCACAATCACATCATATAGTTTGAGGCCGCCAATCAGATTTGTCACAACAGCTGTGGTTATCGACGGTATCAGAAGCGGCAGGACAATATGTTTAAATTCCGCAAATTTTCCGGCACCGTCAAGCCTTGCCGCCTCCCTGTACATCATCGGTATATTTTGAAGCCCCGCAAGATAGATAATCATACAAAGTCCCATATACTGCCAGGAATTGATCAGTGTAACCATAATCGTAGAAGAGAAACCACTCTTCATCCAATAAATAGATTTGATATGAAACATACTCAGAAGTTCATTGAATACGCCACCCTGATATTGAACAAAATAATACATAATCTGTCCCATAATAAAAGGTGATATCATAATCGGCATATAAAGGATTGTTCTGAGTGCATTACGGCCTTTAAACTTCTTATTCAAAAATATTGCTGCCATCAGGCCTCCGATATTTTGTATCAGTGTAGAGCCAAAGCCATAAATCAGAGTGTTAGCCAGAGATCTCCAGAACAATTTATCCCGGAACAGCTTCGTGTAGTTTTCAATTCCTTTCCAGTGCCTGCTCTGCGAATATCCGTTCCATCGATAAAACGAGATATTGACTGCGTTTATCAGTGGAAGTAGAATAAATGCAAGAAGCAGTACTATGGCGGGTATCGTCATGTAGATATATCTTCGACGTCTTTTCCTCATTGTAATTCCTCCCGATAATTCGTACTACTCTTCTTTTGAAATCTCATACAAGTCGTCATAGTTTTCTTTCAGATAATCCAGGCAGGCATTGACCCCTTTCTCACTGTAATCATCGAACAGCATATCCACGGCATTTCCAAAAATCGGCCACATTCCAGATGGCATATATTGTCTGTCCCAGAGATTTTCGTAAAGTATATCCGTATCCCCATACTTATCCTTCATCTCATTGAAGACTTTTAGAGCATAGCTGTCATCTTGTTCCATAGATGATTTCAGACAACTGACTCCGCCAATTGCATCATTTAAAGCGAGTGCATTTTCAGGCTCTGCCATGAAAGCAAGAAAGGCTTCCGAAAGTTCTTCCTTTTTCGTATCCTTAAAGATACCAAACGTGCCGCCTTCTCCGATACCGACAAATTCTTTACCGCCTTCTTTCGATGCAAATGTGGGCAGGAACACAAAATTTGCATCCGGATTCAGTTCCAGACAGCTTACAAGAAATGCCGGATCATTTCCAATGTTAAATGCTGCTTTCCCGCTGGCAAAACGTTCAGACAGATCTGCATCTTTCATTGTGAGGATATCGTCATAGAAATATCCTGCGTCTATCCAGTCTGCATACTGATCCAACAGGGGCTTATAACCTTTCCAGTCCCAGGTGCCGTCAAGCATCGCATCCGAGTCTTCAGCCTGCTCTCCTTCGTAGCTCACCCATGTACCGGCAATGTTTGCGAGCAAGCCCGGATTACTGATTGATCCAATCGGCACAAACCCTGCTTCTTTGACTTTCTCACAAGCAGCTGTAAAGTCATCCCATGTATGCAGGCTGTAGGGATCAACACCGGCTTTTTCACAGACATCCGTGTTCACCAGGGTCCCATTGACCAGTTCCGATGTCATAAGAGCATAAATCCCGCCGTCATCATCCTGAATTACCCCAAGTGCCGATTCATCGTAATCGTCAACCCAGTCCTCATCTCTGAGATCTTTTAGATACTCCTTATAGCGGAGAATCGACCATCCATGCGTCTGAAAGACATCGGGCAGTTCATTCGAAGCCATTCTTGTCTTCATCGTACTCTCGTAGTCATCACCATATTCTGAAACGTTAACCTTACAGCCTGTCTCCTTCATAAACTTGTCCGCCAGTTTATTGAACGCCTTTGCCTGACTGCCTGTATAAGTGACCGCAATTTCAATCGTCTGACCGGAAAACTCGCCGCCTGCAGACGTATCGTCAGATGAAGAACCACTGTCAGATGTACTTTCAGAAGCACTGTCAGATCCCTGTTGTTCGTCATCAGTTCCGGTTGTCACCCCGCTGCACGCTGCAAGTGATAACAACAGAATCGAACTCAAAGCCAACACAATTTTCTTTTTCATCGTCTTACCTCCAATATTCATAAATTTTGTAAGTTTTATATCCATTGGCCAGCGTACTGTGCACTGCCTATTATAAACATTGTATATTATCTGCGTGTGCAATCAATACATTCAATCCATATTGTATGAATAATTGAATTACCTAACAATTTTACTGAAGTTAATGTTTACGTATATACGGATTTAATTGTTATGTTCTGAGCATAATTTCCAAAGCATTTTCCGAATAAATTGAGACCGCCCGGGAATTTTGCTCCTCGGTCCACACCTATGGAAAAGGTAAAATAATAATCGTCAGACATCTTCAGAGAATGAATATTCTCTTTACTGACTTTTTGATTTTCCAGAAATACGCCATTGTCTGTGACAGATAAAATTTTGAGATCTCCAAATTGTGTATTGGAATCTCTCCACCACGTGGGATTATTAACACCTCTCGTTCCGCCATAATCACCATCTGCCCGAAATGTTGTAATCATATGGTCGTTAATCATCAAAAATATATCTGAAGGCCAGGTATTATTATATCCCGGTGCCTCAGCGCAGACTTCAAAACTAATCTCCACTCTTTTCAAATGTTCTGTCTGCAGATTTCTATTTGAAATACGATACGTTAAACATCCGGTCATAAACCAAATCAGCTGAGCATTTACGTGTTCCGGTTCGTAAAAACAATATGGCCTGTCTTCTTCTTCGAAATACCCTTCTTTGGTCACAATTCCGCACGGAGCAGATACCTTTGCCTGAGCGTAGTCTCCAATTGGAATGTCCTGATATTTTTCGGATAATGAAGGGCTGCAGTTATTGTCTTCAAAAAGATCAATACAGATTTTCTCTGCCTTAATGCCGCAAAGCTTTTTTGCTCCATGTAATCCAGGCTTCGGTGTTATGGTTATCAGATCTGCTTTCTCCAAAATTCCTGTATGCATACTGATCGAAGACATCGAAACATACAGTTTTTTCGATAACTCCGTCATGCTCATAGAACTGTGCAGTAAAAGCCGCAGAATATCCAGCCGCGTCTGTGAGGAAAGCGCCTTTGCCAAGCGGCTGACATTTTCTGTATCTTTCAAATTATAATGATACGAACCTTTTCCGTACTCCATGATAATACCTCCGTTTTTTCTGTCTGTAATAGTCAAATAGTAGTCAGTTAGATATAAGGAAAAAAAGAGTCTCTGAATTAAATTATTAATTCAGAAGACTCTTAAAGTCAACCTCGAATGTTCCTCACAACTTTAGTTCCCGAATCTGTAGAATGACTCGACCAGTTTTCTGCACACATCAGGTTTGTTTGTGATAATCGCATTAACACCGCTTTCCAGCATCATCTTCATATGTATTTCCTCATTGACCGTCCATGGATGAATAGCAATATTATTTTCTCTGCAATTTTGTACAAAATCCGGAACCTGCAGAATATTAAGAGATGGATGGATCGCATCAAACCCTAAATTCGCCGCATAATCCGGCGCATCTACAATAATATCAGAAATTAGAATTCCTGTTTTAGCCTCTTTTGACAGCTTTTTTAGTCTCAACAGCGAATAATGGTTGAAGGAGGAATAGATGACACGGTCTTCCATCCCACATTTCGCCGCCACTTCAAGCGCCTTTTCCTCAATCCCGGGATAGAAATTAACAGATGTTTTCAGCTCGACATTGACAGTCAGTTCAGTCGGTTTCACAAGCTGATAAACCTCTTCCAACGTCGGAACTGCTGCCTTCTTATACTTCAGAAACTTCTTGTTGACATTGATCTTTTTCAGGTCCTTCAGTGTATAATCTGCTACCGGGCCCTTATGATCGCTGACACGATTCACGGTTTCATCGTGGATTACCACAAGCTCCCCGTCCTTCGTCAGCTGTATATCGAGTTCTATCCCGTCAGCTTTTTGCTTTGCAGCCAGTTCATAGGCCTCCAATGTGTTCTCCGGTGCATAAGCGGATGCACCTCTATGAGCCCATACCTTTGTTATCATCTCTCCTGAATACCTCCTTTTTACATATCACCTTTCGCTGATTTTTATGCGGATTCTCAAACATCATTTACCTGCCAGAGCTCCCTGCTCGAAGCTGTCACTGCCACTGCTCCGGCTTTTAATACAACCAGAATATCATCCGGAGTGCTGATCAGTCCGCCCGTAATAATCGGAATATCCATGTTTTCTTTCATCTCAGAGATAATCCGGGGCATCAGCCCGGGCAGTACTTCGACGTAGTCCGGCCTCGAATTCTCGATAAAATGATAGCTTTTATCGAGAGATTGCTGGTCAATGAGAAAGATCCTCTGGATTGCCAGCTTTCTCCTCTTCTTTGCCATGGAAATGACACTGGAATGTGTCGAAATCACGCCTTCCAGTTTGATATTCTGGCACAGATATATCACTGCGTATTCATCACAGCTCAAACCTTTGATCAGATCTACATGAACAATCAGCTTCTTCCTGTATTTTTCTGCCATATCAGATATAGCCTTAAGCTGACCTATGTAGAAATCCATGATGATACAGAATTCATACGGGCTTTGAAGAAATTTCTCATAATCTTTCATATTAGAAATCGCCGGTAAAACTTTTTGATTAATCACTTTTATTCTGCCCCTTTTGGTCCTTATCTCTTTAGTATATCTTTATATTTCATGATCCGCAACAGTATTGTCATCTTTTATTCATACTTTTCGAAGCAAGAATATCGATTCCGGACCCCAGTATATTCTTTAATACAACCTGACTGCTCCTTACAGGGGCCTCCACTTCAAGACGATTTAAAACATTCATCGCTTTCATCAGTGACCCTTTTGGAATTTCGCCATCCGTTACCACAGGTAATCTATCGTGTACCGCATTCTTTATCTTAACCGTAGTAGTCAGAACTCTTGTCGGATTGGTGAGTTCCTTCTTCGCATAAACGGGACCTCTTTTGCATCCGTTTCCGGTTACATGAAATCCCTCTTTGTCTTTTGTGATTTCCAGATGGCATCCTTTCGGACACACGATACAGATCAGTTCTTTTTTATCCAATTTATATCACTCCTTTAAGACTTCAACAACAAGTGTTTTCAAGTTTTTACTGTCAAGAAGGGATCGCTCTATCTTGAGCTTTTCCATCTCACCCGGTGCCAGACGCTGTTTTCTTAACTTTTTCAATATCTTTCCGTCACCTTTGATCAGCAGCATAACGTCCCTGAAAGCACTTGTCGGCCTCATCGACAACGTTATCTTTTCATCTGTTCCATCCATGATAAGTGTCTGCGGAATGACATAGCTGATACCTTCGCCGGCTTCTGTGCAAACATGCCTGCCACCTGCTTCCGTCTTTTCTCCAAGCACATACTTCGCTGCATTTTGTCCGGCACTCTGGCTTTCTTCTGTCACAAAGTCCACCAGATCATGAACATGAAGTACATTTCCACAGGCAAATACCCCTTCTATATTTGTTTCCATCCACTGATTGACTTTCGCACCTTTTGTCTGTGGGTCCATCGTGACACCCATTTTACGCGTCAGTTCATTTTCAGGTATCAGTCCTACCGACAGGAGAATCGTATCACAGTCATAAAAGATCTCTGTTCCCTGTATCGGCTGGCGGTTTTCATCTACTTCAGACACTGTGACCCCTTCTACCCTGTCTTTTCCACGGATATCCGTGATGGTATGATTCAGGAGAAGTGGAATATCAAAATCCTGCAGGCACTGGACAATGTTGCGGTTCAGTCCACTTGAAAATGGCATAATTTCCACAACTGACAGTACCCTGGCTCCCTCAAGAGTCAATCTCCTTGCCATAATCATCCCGATATCTCCTGATCCCAGGATAATTACCCTTTTTCCCATATATCCATCGATATTGATATACCGCTGTGCTGTTCCCGCTGTCATAATACCCGACGGCCTTGTCCCCGGAATATTAATTGCTCCTCTCGTCCGCTCACGGCATCCCATCGCCAGCACGATGCTTTTTGCAGAATAAATCAGATAACCGTATTCTTTACTGACGGCATGTATTTCCTTTTCTTTTGTGATATGAAGCACCATAGCTCCCAGTTTATATTCGATATTCAGACTTTTTAGTTCTTCGATAAATCGTCCGGCATACTGAGGTCCTGTCAGCTGTTCGCCAAACTGATGTATTCCGAATCCGTTATGAATACACTGCTGCAGGATTCCACCCAGTTCCAGGTCCCGCTCCAGAATCAGGACTTTTTTTAACCCGAATTTGTGCGCCTCTATTGCAGCCGCCAGTCCGGCAGGACCGCCTCCGACAACAATCAAATCATACTTTTTCAAAATTATCCCTCCACGTTTATTTTCCGGTCGAATCATCAGTCCTTAGTCCGCCCTGTCAGAATATAGGAACCTGGCTCATCGTATAAAACCTCTTCTCTGCTTACACCCAGTTCTCTCGCCAGTATCTCAACAACTCTGGGTTCACAGAAGCCTCCCTGACATCTCCCGGTCCCCGGCCTTACTCTTTTCTTAATTCCTTTTACGGTTGTTGCTCCTGTTTTTCGGTGAATGGCATCGACAATCTCCCCTTCCGTGATTGTTTCACATCGGCAAATGACATTTCCATACCTTGCGTCTTTACCAATCAGCCGTTCTTTTTCCTCAACCGACAATGATTTAAATGACACTATTCCCTGTCTGTATGGGTGAAAGGCTAGATCCGGCTGAAGGTCTTTTAAAATTTCCGTTACAATCTTTTTCACTTCCAGTGCAATGGCAGGAGCAGACGTAAGCCCCGGAGAGTCAATCCCCGCAACGTTGACCATACCCGGACATTTTACGGATTCCTCAATGATAAAATCATCTCGATCTGAAGTGGCCCTCAGGCCGGTAAATGATCGGATCACATCCCGAAAAGGGATCGGATCAACCAGCTGCATCACCTTGGTTCGGACATAATCTAAACCCTCCTTTGTAGTCTCCAGCCCATCTTTGTTTTCTCTCTCCACTGAAGTCGGCCCGAGCAGCACATTTCCATGTACGGTGGGGACAACCAGGACACCTTTGCTCTCCGGTGTGGGGCATGGGAAGATAACAGAGTTCACCAGAGATCCCGAATTCCTGTCTAATACAAAATACTGTCCGCTCCTCGGTTTTATGTTAAACTTCTCTCCGCCTGCCATTGCACTGATCTCATCTGCGTAGACTCCGGCACAGTTGATGAGTACTCTGCTCTCATATCGGTTTTGATTTGTTATAATTTCAAATCCGGACTCCTCTTTATGGATCTGCTTCACCCGGTTATTTAACGACAGTTCTACACCATTTTCCATCGCGTTTTCCATATAGGCTATTGCAAGCTCCCAGGGACCGACGATGCCTGCTGTCTCCGCCAGCAGACCTTCCCGTACATTCCTTTTCACATTCGGTTCGCGTTCTAAAATCTCATCTCTTTTGATACGCCTCACAGGAACACCGTTTTTCTTCGACCGCGCTTCCATCTCATCCAGAGTCTTTACTTCCTCATCCGTAAATGCTAAGGTTATGGACCCTGTCTGCTTAAATGGAACTTGAAGCTCTTTACAAATCTCAGGATACATCCGGTTTCCTTCCACATTGAACTTCGCTTTTTTTGTACCCGGCACCGGATCATAACCGGAATGAACAATAGCACTATTCGCCATAGTTGTACTATTTGCTATATCATTCTCTTTCTCCAGTACCAGAATATCAGCCTGATATCTGGATAGTTCCCTTGCCGCTGCAGATCCTATAATCCCCGCACCGATAATTACAACATCATACATAACATCTCTCCCTTTTTTATTGCTTAAGAAATCGTAAACACAGAAAGCACATCGAACCGGTTAGATGTCTAAACCGGCCAATGTGCTTTCTCTCATTCTCTGCAACTATTAACTTAATTTCATACTATCACGGTAACTTTCAAAAGTCAATGTTCATTGTAGTTCACGTATAATTTATTTCAAAAAGTTCATGGGAATCCTCTCACTTTTCTCTTGTACTGTATAATTTTATTTGCTATACTAATGTTGTCAAATTATATCACTTCTTGATATATCTCCTGAACGATCAGATGTATGGGCGTCTGATTTCTCAGGGGATATTTTTATGTCCGGAAAAAAGAATTATTAATACAGGATATGTATCATCAAACTCCTAATACGAATTGGTAAATTCAATTATTTTATTGTATGATTTTCCTATAAAGTGTGTATAGACCGCAGAAATAATGTGACTATTGATGTAAGAAGCATTTTCATCTTATCAGATATTATCTAAATCGACGTTAGAATGGAGGCTTTTATGAAAAATAAGGAAAACCATGTACTAATTATCTCTGTTGTCCTCGTTGTTCTGTTTATACTGTTTGGCGCATTCTTTCCTAATACCCTTGGTACAGTGGCAGAAACATTGTTTTCACAAATCACAGAAAATTTTGGGTGGATGTATCTGATCACAGTGTTTGGCATGGTAATCTTTACAATCTTTCTGGCTGCCAGTCCCATGGGCAAATTAAAAATGGGCAAGACGGAGGATAAACCGGAGTTCAGTAATTTCCAATGGTTCACCATGTTATTCGGCGGCTCTATGGGAATCGGCCTTGTGTTTTATTCCGTGGCGGAACCACTCATGGATTATACCGCGCCTCCATCTGCAGCTCCGGAAACCGCGGCCGCGATGCATGAGTCTATGCAGACAGTGTTTTTCCATTGGGGGTTCCACCCATGGGTCATCTTTGCAGTCGGCGGCCTCGCACTCGGCTATTTTTCTTTTAAAAAAGACCGTCCGTTTCTGGTAAGCTCGGCATTTGAACCGTTAATTGGTGACAAGATAAACGGACCAATCGGAAAAGCAATTGATATTCTGGCTGTATTTGCAACTATATTTGGAGTCGCAACCAGCCTTGGCCTGGGGGCATCGCAGATTATGGGGGGACTCAGTTATATATATGGAGTAAAAACAGGAACTGCTTTCACCTGTATCGTCATTGGAATTATAACGATTGCTTTTACTCTCGCAACTATTTCCGGGCTTCAAAAAGGAATCCAACTGGTTGCAGATATAAAGATCTGGCTCTCCATTGCATTTATGATTTTTATCTTTGTGTTCGGCGGTGCAGTTTTTATACTTGATCTGTTCACAAATTCGTTTGGCGGTTACCTGGGGAGTTTCATCAAAAAAAGTCTATGGATGGAAAACAAGAATTTTGTCTCTGAATGGACAGTATTTTACTGGGCATGGTGGATTGCATGGGCACCTTTCTGCGGACAGTTCTGTGCAAGGGTTTCCAAAGGGCGGACTGTCCGTGAATATCTGATTGTTGTCAGCGTCCTTCCGGCAATGTTTAGCTTTTTGTGGCTTGGTATCTACGGCGGAGCTGCATTTAATCTAAACAATCTTACCGGCGGTGAAATTTTAAATGCTGTAAACACCGATTATACCACTGGCCTTTTTGCATTGTTACGTGAGCTTCCCATATATGCTATAACGGCACCTTTAGCTATAATTTTAATTGTATTTAGCTTCTTAGGCTCCGCAAACTCTGCAACTTATGTATTATCTATGCTCACTGACCATGGAAACATGAACCCTGACAAAAAGCTTCGTGCCGGCTGGGGAATTGCCCAGGGTGCAGTGACCATTATCTGTATTATAGTAGGCGGAACTTCTGTACTTAAAATTTTACAGACAGCTTCCATTGTGGCAGCATTTCCATACATGATAATCATGATTTTCATGTGTATTTCAATATATAAAGCCCTGTCAAAAGATGCAAAGGAGGAAGGGCTTACGAAATCGCATTGATACATACATGTATTGAAAAATATATAAAGGAATAAACAGGAGGAAATTCAATATGAAAAGTTATGAACAATTAATTCACGAGTCATCTGTACGAATTCTGGAAAAAACAGGTATGCTTTTTGAACATCCAAAGGCAGTCCGTATACTGAAGGAAAACGGAATTGATGTTGACGATAATGGTGTTGCACGATTTAAAGAAGAACAGTTGATGTACTGGGTCAATATGGCACCTCATGCTTTTACCATGTTTGCACGAAACCCCAAATATAATATCACGGTTGGCGGAGATCATTTAAATCCTGCTCCGGGATATGGCTGTCCTTTTGTTGTAGATATGGAAGGTAACAAAAGGAATGCAAAAGTCGAAGATTTTATAAAATTTACAAAACTTTATCACCAGCAGAAATCTTTTGATGTAAACGGCGGGATCATTGTCCAGCCATCTGACCTTCCTGTCGAAAATGCCACGCTGCTGATGTTTTACATGACATATCTTTACTCCGACAAAGTACTGCTTACAGGGACCGCAGATGGAAAACAGGTTGCCGCAATGATGGATATGGCAAAGGCTGCATTTGGCGGAGAAGAAGAATTCAAAAAGTATCCAAGACTGATTACCCTGATTAATACAGTAGCACCCCTTAAGCTGACAAATGTTATGACGGAAAGTTTATTTCAGTTTGTAGAAAATCGTCGTAGGTGCTCTCGGTCAGGCAGGTTCTACAACCCCGGTAACTCTCGCAGGCTCTATGGCCATTTCCAATGCTGAAGTGCTTGGAGGTATTGCTTTGACACAGATGATTTCACCTGGCACACCTGTTGTATACGGATGTGAGACAACAACCGCCGACATGAGAAACGGAGCTACTGCAATAGGCGCTCCCGAGGGAGCCATCTGTTACAATATGGCAGGAAAATTAGCCGATTTTTATGGCATTCCAAGCCGTGCAGGCGGATGTTTAACAGATGCAAAAAAGGTTGATGCCCAGGCAGGATACGAATCTATGATCACTTATATGGCCTGCCGTGATGCGAATATCAATTTTATGATTCATGCTGCCGGCATCATGGACGCATACGCGAGTATGTCCTATGAAAAGCTGATTGTTGATTTCGAGGTCATTGATTTTGTCGAAAGATATCACCGGTATTTCGATATCAACGAGGAAACTATTCCTGAAGATCTGATCGACGAGCTTGGACACAGTGGTGTATACCTGACCGAGGACCACACACTGGAATTCTGCAGGACTGAACCCCTGACACCGGAAATATCAGTTCGAGGAACTGCGTCAGGAAATGCTCTTGAAAACAATATCGACCGAAAGATCACCAAGATGCTGGATAGCTATGTTCAGCCAGATCTTGATCCGGATATCGTCGACAAAATGCACAACATCCTGAATACACGTGGTGTAGACAAAAACCTAATCAAGCAAATCGAAAATATGTAAAATGATACAAGGGTCAAAAGGTTATGCGTTTCATGCTAGCATGAAAAAGCATAACCTTGGGACCCGAACAAACATGAGAATGTAGCCCGACAGGGCGGAATTCACCCTACGAAAATTCACAGGGAAACTCGTGCTCTTTTTCATGTCCACATGAAAAAGGCATAGACACTGCACCCATGAAAAGTCCCCACCTCAACAGATATTCGAATTGCGTGATCTCTCTTTTATCTTAAACAATCCCCCAACTTAGGCCCCAGTTTTTTACAAACATCATTGAATTTCGGAAGATAAGGATTTTTATTCTTACCGGAATAGATTAGCATAATCCCGGATTTTGTTTTGCACTTCGATAGAGGAATCACTCTTACTTCATTCTGATTCATAGCAGAAAAGCAGCAATTTGATACTGCAATACGTTTTCCACGTTTTAGTTCCATTGCAAGAGTAAATTCATTATCTACATTTTTTATATCTCCGTAATTTAATCCTACTTCCTGACACACCTTATAGACAAATTTCCAATATTCCATGTTAAATCCGTCATGCATCGCCACAAGAGGCTGGTCTTTCAATTCTTTGATTGAAATCTCCTTTTTATCAAAAAGAGGATGGTTGTTAGCAAAGATGATACATGGGTCAAGTTGAAAAATCAGTTCTGATTTCAATCCACAGGTTAATTTTTCGGGAATAGATTCAGAAACCATAAAAGCTGCATCATATTCTTCGGTCAGCAGTTTATCATACACGGCTGCAGACGTATCCCTATTAATAATATACTCCACATTGGGAAACTGTTTTTCAAACTCTGAACTGATAGGAAGCAGATAATCGTCCATGGAAGTCCAGTTTACATCACCGATAGTCAAATTCTGTGTCAGGTTCTGCTGCTGTAAGAATGCATCATCCAGTGCCTTTTCTGCCTGTTCCATCATCTGCTGAAAAGAAAAAGCAAGACTTTTTCCTGCGTTTGTCAGCGTGACATGCTTTTTATGCCTGATAAAAAGTACAAGCCCCAGAGTCAGTTCCAGATTCAAAATATTACGGCTGACTGATGCCTGGGTCATATAAAGTACCTCAGCTGCCTTTGTAAAATTTTCATACTTTGCGGCAGTAAGAAAAACCTCAACCTGTTGAAAAGTGATCCCCGATAATCTTGAAATTTTCACTTTTTCTCCATCCCCAATCTTTCCTCATCAAAGTCTTACATCTCATCGAAGTACGTATTCAGTTTTTTCTCCATCTCTTTCGGAATTTCACGTTTGAATGGAAAGATCTCGATATTTGCAAGGTTCTTTGCTATACAAAGCAAAACACCGGCACTTCTCCTGAGTGACCATGGAGAGATAAGATCTATGGTGTCAAAACGTGTGTGCATGCCGAAACCGTCCCGATTCAATGTCATGGCAGGGATTCCCTTCCATGCGAAGCTGTTTGAGTCGCTGCCCCAGATTTCATTCTTGATTGAAACGCCCATTCCCGCTTCATGCATCATGTAGGAAAGTATCTCGCATACGCGTGAGTCCGCGGTAACTCCAAGGACAGTACCTCCGATCAGCTGACCGGCAAGATCTACATTCATGTTAAATCTGTGTTTATCAAGTTCTGCCTCGTGTGCTTTTACATAAGCCTGGCTGCCGCAAAGTCCCACTTCCTCTGCACCAAACCAGATAAATTCGATGGTGCGCCTCGGTGCGTTTTTTACAAAATATCTAGCCAATTCCATAATAATAGCCGCTCCGGCAAGATTGTCATATGCTCCCGGACCCTGAGGCACAGAATCATAATGAGCACTTAAAGTCAGAATTTCATCCGGCTGATCACTGCCTTCAATCTTTGCGGTAATGTTTCTGGATGAACGTCTCACCTTTTTCTGCTGAAGAATCAATTTTACATGAGTCGCACCTTTTTCAACCAGTTCCATCGCATCCCGATAATGAATATTCACTCCCTGAATTGGTGTCTCATCGACATCCTTCAGTCGATAGCCGGCTGGTTTTAAGTCTTCTCCCTTATCGATCGGAGTACCGGATATCGTGATAAATCCAACAGCCCCCGCATCCATAAGTTCCTGATAGACCGCCTTTTTTACAGGTCCGTTAATCATAACAATCTTACCCCTCGCATAGGAAAGACTGATATCATCTCCATTTTCAGCGTACAGAAACGGAGCTGTAATACCATTTTTCGGAGTGCTTCCACATCTTTGATATCCGGTCACCTGATATTCCTTTTCATAAGGCTGCGTGACAATCAAACGCTCTTCTGTAATTTCATAGGTTGAGAATAAAAAATCCTCGGAAGATCCGGTAAGACCCGATTCTGCCAATGTCTGTAATATCTCATCCCCGGCCTTTTCTTCACCTTCCGTGCCGGCTTCCCTGATATATTTGAATTTTTCCATGAACTCATATTGTCTTTTTCCACTAATTTCATCATAATCTGATTTCATAATCTTGTCCTCCTTTCGTATTCTTCATGTTCCTTCTTCTTTCGAGTTCTCTGAACTCTCTTGATTCTCTTCTACCGCTTCCATGATTCGAATGAGCATATCACCGGTCCCCACATTGTATCCACTTTGTGCATAGACACAGTGAAGCTTTCGATCAGTGACAAAGATCAGGGGCAGTTTTTCATGATCAACATACATACGCCTGCCAAGCATCTCAATATTTTGTGTGAAATCATCAAAGTAGACACGGATCTTTGGAAATCTGTGTAAAACTTCGGAGATATTCCGGTTTTTTAAATCCTCGTTCGAACGAACGATAAATATCATATGCCTCTCATATTCATCGTATTCTTCCTGATGCTCCAGAAGTTCATTTAAGATGTGCACTGTTGGCTCACGGTTCCCTTCCAGCCAGAAAAATATATACTTGTGCTCATCGCTGATCCGGCTTCCACTGATCTGTTCTCCTGCCCGGTTTCGAATAAAGAAGTTCGGCATCTCGATATCCAAAAGCATATCTTCAAGATCAGCCTGTCTCATCTTCAGCATGATTTGTTTTTCCTGCTTTTGACTTAAATCAAACTCGATTTTATTCATCAATGCAGAACCATTTGGCAGTCGGGATGCCGTCAGAATTCGATATGTTCCCGGTCGCAGACTCAACCGCAGTTTTCCTTCCTTCCACTCATAATCTGTGAAGTCCAGTGAACGGAACACTCCATCCTCTACCCGGGAAATGCTCCAGTTTTGAAAATAGAACCAGGAATCATCCGTCTCTGACGTCAATGTCAAGCTGCAGTTACAGGTTTCTCTTTCCAGTACCGGAACAAATTGATTCTTTGTCCAATATTCAACCGCCCTCGTAACGGGATTTAATCTGGCGGGTATGCCAAGTGTACGTGCAGCCGCCACAAAAAGTACTTTTTTAGACCTTGTACTGGCCGTCCCAAGTTTCAGGCATGCCACAGGTGTTGAGATGAGTTTCTCATATTCTCTCTCCGATCCGGAAGCGATATTCTCAGAAATCCAGTCCCAGATTTTCCCGGGATCTGTCTGAAAGCTTTCCTTCTCCTGATCTGAAAACGTCTCGGAGATCTTCTTTCGATAGGCGGATAATACCTCATCCTCCACTCTGGGATTCAGCACATAAGAGATAAACATCTCCTTGTCCTGCCGGTACTCTTCCCAATAAGGAAGCGCATATCGCAGATGTTCTTCCAGAATCCATTTTCTGCAGTCAGCCTGATCTTTCAAAGTAAGGCATACAAGCATCTGTTCTCTCAAGTATCTGGTTTCTTCATCCGCTGTCCGGAACGCTTCCCTGTCCGGATTCATAAACCTGCTGATTTTATTCTGACGCAGCACCGCCGCCTCTTTCAATCGTTTATCATTCTCTCTGATCTGCTCGATGCCCGGCGCTTCCGTGTGAAGCGGAGTATCTCGCGGAGCGGCCATATCAAAGGGTGTCCATGTGTTCCCCCGATCTTCTTCGAAATCCCGATTCCGTTTCTTTTCTGAAACCATAACTACGCAGTGATCATCTTTTCGCACATCGATATAGGTCTCTCCGGATCGTTCACCATGTGCTCCGGAAACAGCATAGACATGAAGGGTACCAAATCCTGTGAAAAGCTGTGTTGTTCCTTTATGATCTGTTCTTGTCTCTGCAATGGGAACAAGCTGCGCATAATTAACTACTTCAAAGAAGACACGCGCGTCTGCTGCCGGCTTTCCATATTTGTCTTTCACCTCGACAGTAATCTGCCTCACCACTGCATAGCGGTCCAGTTCATTTAATAATGTGACCGTCTGACTCTTTCCGATCAGATTACTCTCATCCTGTTTCGAATCGAATTTCCTGGATTGAATCATCATTGCGCGAGAAGATGCATTTAAAAACCAGCCATGGTTTAAAATCGGCTGTGGTTCGCAGGCTCCGGTAAAATACCAGGTCCCGCCACACCACATTTCCACCCAAGCGTGATTATCATCGCAATGTGCCCAATAGGGCGCATAAATCTGCCGCGATGGAATTCCAACACTTCGAAGTGCGTTCACCATAAAGACTGATTCCTCGCCGCATCTTCCGATTCCTCTTTGATAAACACCCAGTGCAGACAGAGTCCTCTCATCCGTACTCTGATAAGAAGCCTCCCCGGCACACCAGTAATTTACTTCCAGCAAGGCTTCTTTTTCGTCAAGCCCATTGATGCGGTCTTTTAATTTATCATAGAACAAGTTCCTGCAGGGACGTATTTCTTCCTCATTCACTCTGTGGAAAAGGACATAATTTAGATAAATATCCTCCGGCAGACTGCGGACCTCACTGGATTCCTCATAAAGACGATATCCATGACTTGCATAATCAAGGAAATATTCAAATGGGTAATTTCCTATGTCGCTGTAGGGCATGAACGCATATAGGTACTTTACAGCCAGAGCCACTTCATACTTACAGGCTGCAGTTTTTTTCTCTATATTTGAAAATATCTCCGGGAGTTCCTCTTTTCTTTTGCTATACTCCCCCTCAATTCGCTGCCTGCTTTGCTCTAAAAACATCTTATTCACCTCATCTGCAGTCTGTTTATTGTCTTTCTTGCTTCTTTTATGTTATCTTCGTCCGTCCGCCAGATCTCATATTCATTCATTCCGGGAGCGCCCATGTTTACATTTTTCTTTCGGTAAGTCATGGGGCTTTCAAGTACTCTCTTTCCAGACATATGATAGTCCGTGGCACCTGTGTATTCATATAATTCTTCGATCACCTGAGCATTTACTCCGCTTCCCGCCAAGATAGCAATCTTTCCATCGGCTTCCCGGACCAGCTCACGGATCAGTTCTCTGCCGTCGATGCCTAGGTTCTCCTGGCCGGAGGTCAGGATTGTATCGATGCCCAGGCTTATTGCCTGTTCCAGCGTGGCAAACGGATCCCTGCATACATCGAATGCACGGTGAAGTGTCACAGACATATCTCCCCGTGTATCCATGAGAATCTTCATACGATCCAGATCTAACGTCCCATCAGCTTTCAGGATGCCGATGACGATCCCGTCAGCTCCCATATCGCGAAATGAACCGACCGCATCACAGATCAGTTTGAATTCATAGTCCGTGTAACAGAAATCCCCGAATCTCGGCCGGATCAGTACATGAATACGGATATTCGTATTTTTTCGGACTTCATTAAAAAGCCACGGATCCGGCGTAGTTCCGCCGATGAGCAGGTTCTGGCACAGTTCTATCCGGTCTGCACCGCCTTTTTCTGCTGCGATGGCAGATTCCACAGAATCCACACAGGCCTCTAATGTTATATGTTCCATGTTATTCTCCTTAAGTTTTATACAAAAGTTACTTTAACGTCACTTCGAGGACAGTGTCCACATCATCAGGCAGAACCGGATCAGGTCCTAAATCGGCAAAGACAATTTCCGGGTAATCACTGTGAACCCAGCTTGTAGAAATCGGGATCTCGGCTCCCGTCGCCAGCCAGCGAATCTTATCAACCTCCTCCTTCCTGATTCCCATAAGCGGAACCGGTCCGATGGTATTCTCGAAGAGATGGAAATATAACTTCTTTCCCTTTCTGGTGACTCTGCCGTAATCCGGCTTTTCAATTCCGGCCTTTCCACAGTGATAGATGCTTTCACTGTTCTTCTTCATCCATCCCCCGATTGTCTTTAAAATTTTCATGGACTCTTCCGGTATGCTGCCTCTGGCATCCGGTCCGACATTCAAGAGCAGGTTTCCTCCCTTAGAAACACACTCGACAAGTTTTTTGATCAGCATGCCGGCAGGTTTGAAATAATGATCGTTCGCACAATAACCCCAGTTATTATTCATCGTCACACAGGATTCCCAGATGAGATCATTTCCATTCACATCCTGAATTCCATCTGGCGGAATCATCTGTTCCGGGCTCACGAAATCTCCGTGATACGGCTTCGGATTACCCTCAGCCAGAGATCCATGACCTTCGCCGCTTACTTCCAGGCGGTTATCTATGACCACATCCGGCTGCAAAGACCGAACCATATCGATCAATTCTGTGGCATGCCATGTTTCCCCTCTCATCTCATCATAAGAGAAGTCAAACCATAGGACATCCAGTTTTCCATAGTTGGTGCAGATCTCGCGAACCTGGTTATACATGAACTCGAGATAACGATCGAAGTTCCTTCCTTCATTGCTATAGGCCGGATTATTTCGCATCGGATGATTTCTATCCTGATAATGCGGGAAATCCGGGTGAAACCAGTCCAGAAGTGAGAAGTATAAGCCTACTTTCAAACCCTCTGCCCGTACCGCTTCCACGAATTCCGCAACCAGATCCCGTCCACACTTCGTATTCGTAGATTTGAACTCGGTATACCTGCTGTCAAACAGACAAAATCCATCATGGTGTTTTGCGGTTAGAACAACATATTTCATGCCGGCCTCTTTTGCCGCTTTCGCCCACGCCCTCGGATTATAGTCAGTGGGATTAAATTCATAGAAATAAGGCATGTAGTCATCTTTTGGTATCTCCTCTACGCTGCGCACCCATTCCCCACGTGCGGGTATGGCATAAAGTCCCCAGTGGATAAACATTCCGAAACGGGCATCTTTATACCACTCCATTCTTTTTTCGTATTCTGCTCGATCAAACTGATACATCCCTCTCCTCCTTTTCATCTTCATCAAAGACGGGGTAGTGACATTTGATAAAATGCCCCTTTGAAATTTCACGGGTTTTGGGCCTTTCTCTGATACATCTTTCCTGACAGTACCTGCATCTTGTGTGGAACAGACATCCACTCGGAAGATTTGTCGTACTTGGCAGGTCTCCCTTTAATAAGATTCTGTCAGATTTCTTAGTCGGATCCGGAATCGGAACTGCCGAAAGCAATGCTCTTGTATAAGGGTGTCTAGGATGTTCAAACAATTCTTTTTTCGAAGCTGTCTCTACAATCGTTCCCAGATACATCACGGCGATTCTGTCCGCAATCATTTCCACAACGCTCAAGTCATGAGAAATGAAGAGATACGTAAGGTTATAGTCTTTCTGAAGTTTACTCATCAAATTTAGAACCTGAGCCTGTATGGAAACATCCAGTGCCGAAACCGGTTCATCCGCGATAATCAGCTTTGGATGAACAGTCAGCGCTCTGGCAATTCCAATACGCTGTCTCTGCCCGCCTGAAAACTCATGCGGATAACGTTCACCGTGAGCAGGACTTAATCCAACTACCCTGAGCAGGTCATTTACCTCTTTTTGACGTTCACGCTCAGACATGTCCGTATGAATCAAAAGCGGCTCCGCGATCAGGTCAGAGATCCTCCTTCTCGGATTCAGAGATCCATACGGATCCTGAAAGATCATCTGTATATCCGCACGCACCGGCCGCATCTCGTTTTCCGTCAGCTTAGTGATGTCTTTCCGATCAAACCATATTTCTCCGGAATCAGATGACAGAAGGTGATCGATCAGTCTTCCCGTCGTAGACTTTCCACACCCGGACTCACCTACCAGACCAAAGGTTTCCCCCGGCATGATATCGAAAGAAACGCCGTTGATCGCATGTACCAGGGGTTTTTTTGAGAAAAATCCCTTTCCCCCTCCAAATGTTTTTACAACATTTTTTACTGATACAACTGGTTCGCTCATACTTTCACCTCCTCCTTCTTATCACCCTTATCACCGTCATGCAGAACACATCTGCACCGCCTGTTCCCGCTCCCATAAACCGGCGTCAGATCAGGTTCTTTCTGCCGGCAGATATCCATAGCGTACTTACATCTCGGAGCAAACTTACAGCCCTTTGGCATGGAGGCAAGATCCGGGACACTGCCCGGTATGAAAGGCAGTGATGACACATCACTTCCCAGTTTCGGAACGGACTCAATCAGCCCCTGCGTATACGGATGTTTTGGAGATGCAAACAGTTCCTTTACCGGAGCTTCCTCCACAATACGGCCCGCATACATGACAATAATTCTACTACACATCTCAGCAACCACACCGAGATCATGCGTAATCATTAGAATTCCCGTATTTCTCTTTTCTTTGATTCCCTCCATCAGTTCCAGAATCTGTGCCTGAATCGTGACATCCAGTGCTGTCGTCGGCTCATCTGCAATCAGAAGCTCCGGTTCACATGACATTGCCATGGCGATCATTACCCGCTGACACATTCCGCCTGACAGCTGATGAGGATAACTGTTCAGCGTCATTTCCGGATCCGGAATCCCGACAGATTTCAACACATCAAATGCGCGCCTATGTGCCTCTCCCTTTGATATGTCATTGTGAAGTAGAATCGCCTCGATAATCTGTTTGGAAATCCGCATACAGGGATTCAGTGAATTCATGGGTTCCTGAAAAATCATGGAGATCTCTCGTCCTCTGATTTTTTTCATTTCTTTTTTATTGTCTTTTAAAATATCTTTGCCGTGAAACAGAACTTTTCCCTCAGAGATCCTGCTTGTTTTTGGCGGCAGCAGACGCATCACCGATAAGGATGTTACAGACTTCCCGCAGCCTGATTCTCCGACAAGACCTACGATCTCTCCTCTGTCGATATGGAAGGACACTTCATTTACAGCGGTTACCCAACTTTTATCTCGTTGAAACTCCGTCCGGAGATTCTTAACGTCTAATAATCTTTCAGCCATATTATCCCTCCTAATTCATTCTCGGATCCAACGTATCACGAAGTCCGTCTCCCAAAAGGTTAAAGGCCAGAACTGTTACGAAAATCAAAATTCCGGGAAACAGCACAATATGCGGAGCCGTATTCAGATAATTCCTGCCCTGTGATAACATTGCGCCCCAGTCGGGCTGTGTCACATTGGCACCGAATCCCAGAAAACTTAAGGATGATGCTGCAAGGATTGCAGTTCCGACACGCATAGTAAAGTTAACAATCACAGACTGAACCGTTCCGGGAAAGACATGTACCCAGAGAATCCTCCAGTTCTTACATCCGATGGATCTGGCTACCTCAACATAAAGAGATTCCTTCACAGTGATTGTGGCACCTCTTATGATACGGGCAAAGGACGGAACGGTAAACACAGCAACTGCTATAATGACGTTAGTGATTCCGGGTCCTAAGACCGCCACGATGGCAATCGCCAGCAGTATATCCGGAAACGAAAAAAGTACATCACAGGCTCTCATAATCAGGGAATCGATCCATCCACCGTAATATCCCGCAATCAGCCCCAGAACGATACCGAGAACCGTCCCGGCAATTGTCGCAGACAATGCGGAAGCCAGAGACAGTCTGGTACCGACCAAAAGGCGGCTGAAGATATCTCTTCCGAATTCATCTGTGCCCCATATATGCTGTGCCGACGGTCCCTGAAGCAAGTTGTTGTAATCCGCCTGGTCAACATCATAAGGTGCCATATAAGATCCGAATATTGCAGCGAGCAAAAGCAGGACAATAAATATGAGGGAAATGACAGCAGTTTTTCTTTTCATAAATTTCTGAACAAATTCTTTTCGTCTGCTCTTTTGTGTAGGAAGAGCTTCGGCTTCATCGAACCGGTCCACACTTGTAGTTTTATCCTTATCTGACATATTTCTTCTCCTAACTGTAACGTACCTTTGGATTGATCACACCATACAATAAATCGACAATCAGATTAATGATGATATACCCAAGTGCAAAAAACAAAAGCAGGGCCTGAACGACTTTATAATCTCTGAAATTAATCGAATCTACCAGGAGGCGACCCAGTCCGGGTATTGAAAATACGGTTTCTACCATGACAGAACCGCCGAGAAGTCCTCCAATCTGAAGTCCCCCGACTGTAACAATATCAATGAGAGAATTTTTAAACGCATGTCTCATAACAACCAGAAATTCACCAAGCCCTTTCGCACGGGCCGTGCGGACGTAATCCTCACGCATCGTCTCTAGCATAGAGGAACGGGTAAACCTCGCCAGAATCGCCATGATTCCGGCCCCCAGCGTAAGCGATGGAAGCACATAGGCCTTCCAGCTGCCGAGTCCTCCCGTCGGAAACCATCCCAGTCCTACAGAAAACAGCTGTATCAGTTCAAGCCCCAGCCAGAATCCCGGAAGGGAGATCCCCGATATCGCGATGATCATGGCGATATAATCAACGGTTCTCCCCTGCATGACCGCTGATACAACTCCAAGCAGCACCCCGATGATCACCGCCCAGACTGCGGCACAGAGTCCCAGCATGATTGTCGGTTTAAATCTGGGTGCGATCGTCTGTACGACTGTCTGTCCGTTTTTCACAGAATAACCCAGATCACCGGTGAAAAGACCTTTCATGTATTTTCCATATTGTACTAATAATGGATCATTTAGACCCAGCTGATCTCTCACGACCTCTACATCTGCTTTCGTGGCATCCTGCCCTGCAATCTGTCTTGCCGGATCACCCGGGATCATGTGTATAAACATAAATATTAAAAATGATATGACGATAAGGAGCGGAATTGCATTCAAGATCCTTTTTAATGCATATCGTCCCATACATCTGACCTCCTATTCTAAGAGAACTGCCATTGCAATAATGGCAGTTCTATACATTTCAATACAATTTACTGTGCAAGTTCTGCGTCAGTGAAATTAAAGGCACCATCCGGGGATACATATACTCCTGATAAATATGTCTTTTCAGCATAGATCACATCGTCATTTCCAAGGAATAACCATGGACATGCTTTCCATGCACGCTCCTGCGCATCGGCATAAACGTTAGCCTGCGCATCGGCATCGGCATTCGTAAGACCCTCATCCAGGTCACTGTCAAAATCTTTATCGCTGTAATATGCGGTATTTGCACTGACAGGAGGAATCATACTGCTGTGGAGCAGCGAACGCAGGGAGCCATCCATCGTAAAGTCGGAAGCTGACCAGTTGACATACCACATGTTGACATTGGCTTTATCTTTGTCAACATAGATCTTATCATTGATTGTAGCCGGTTCCATTGGCATAACATCAACTTCGATCCCAATCTGCTGCAGCTGCTGCTTGATAAACGTCATACCCTTGATTTCCTGTGTGGTATTGTCTCCCCACAAGGTCAGCTTAAATCCATCTTCGTAACCGGCTTCCTTCATCAGTTTCTTCGCTTCATCCAGGTCAAACTTATATTCAGGCTGCTCTTCGTATCCGCTGATACTTTTTGGTACAACTGAAGTGGCTGCTTTTCCATAACCGGAATACATCAGCTGAATATAGGCATTTTTATCGATCGCATGATTCATCGCTTCACGGACTTTCGGGTCCTTTAGCTCCTTCTGCTCCATATTTAATGTCACATATCTCATAATATTGGAATCAGATGCTTTTACATTCAGATCATCGGTACCCTTTACGGCTTCAATCTGATCAACAGGCATTGGATAGACAAAGTCGGCTTCTCCTGTCTGCAGCATGGCAGTACGGGTTCCGGCTTCCGGGGCCTCCTTGATTGTCACGGTATCCACACCGGGTTTATCACCCCAGTAGTTCTCATTCCTTTTCATCTTCGTATGATCTCCCTCTTCCCATTCCACGAATGTGTAAGGGCCGGTCCCTACCGGATGATTCATGATATCGTTGCCGTACTGCTCAAGAGCTGTCGGGCTGATAATGCAAAATTGTGTCAGTCGGTTAATAAACGGACTCCAGGGCTTAGTCAGTGTAAATACTACCGTATCGGCATCCGGAGTTTCAACGTTTGCAACACGAGGTTCCTCAGATCCGTCATCGTTAGTCACAATGAATGTTCTCCTCTGTCTCAGGTTGTTATTTTTATCCACAACTCTGTCGTAATTCGCCTTAACAGCTTCTGAATTAAAATCGGTTCCGTCATGGAACTTGATTCCTTCATTTAAATGAAAGGTATAGGTAAGCGAATCATCGGAAATCTCCCAGTCTTTTGCAAGCTGTCCGACAAGTTTATTGTTCTCATCAAACCTGACCAGATTTTCATAGACACCCCGAGTAGCTGAAATCGCATTCGTATCTGGAATATTCGCGGGATCCATCGAACTTACGCTTCCCTCAATCGCAATTACCAGATCATTATCTTCCGATTTTGCATCTGTGTTCTTAGCTTTAACGATGTTTCCATCCTTGTCCACTTTTTTATTTTCAGCAGTGGCATTCTTGCTGCCTCCTGCAGATGAATTATTGTTACTCTTTCCGCCGCACGCGGCTAAGGAAAACATCATTGTACCTGCCAGTAAGAATGATATTAATTTTTTGTAGTTCTTCATTCAATCATGCTCCTTCTTCATAAGGTTATTAAGTGTACTCATCCTATCTCGTATCAGAATCTGCAAGTTATCTTCGATCTTCCTGCATTTTTGTCATGCCACTCTTGTCAATTCCAAGTGCACTCTCTAAGATTATAACAATATTTGTAGAAAATATCAATGCATCCAATCGACAATAATCTGCTTATATCGACTGAATTCTATATATTTTGAAAGTGAGCTCCCTTAAGGCGTCATTTCTATCTATATAAAATATTACGGATTTTGCGGATAACGGGAAGAACACCGGAATCTGTCTGCTGGACTCCTGCCAAAATCGTCATATGCTCTTTGGGATCATTTGAAAAATAGCAGCCAAGCCAGCCGTCCCAGCCATATTCCCCGATGCTTCCCATGGGAAGTGCCTGTCCGGGAGTTTTCAGAACCCTCATCAGATTCCCATAGGTATATCCCATCAATGCCGGCGCAGTCTCCAGACCCTTTGTCTGCCCCGGAGTAAGTGATCCATCGGTTAGAAACTTCACTGTTCCCTCACTTAGAATTCTTTTCCCTTTGTAAATGCCGCCGCCGAGCAGCATTGCAGCGAAAGACGCGTAATCGTCCAGCGTTGAAACCAGTCCGCCTCCGCCGGATTCAAAATCATTCTTCGTGGTGACATCGTTCTGGACGCCGAGATTGCAGCCTTTATAAACTTCAAGAGTTCCATCCGGCGCAGTCTGATAAGGCAGCGCCACACGGTCGACCTTCCTTTCAGGAACACAGAATCCAGTGTCTTCCATCTTAAGAGGTTCAAAGATTTCTTTCTTTAAAAATTCGCCAAATTTCATACCCGAAGCGACTTCAGTCACTGCTCCGAGTACATCAGCTCCCGAGCTGTAAAAGTAGGTCTCACCCGGATGGAATTTCAGTGGACACCTGCCAATTGCATTAGCCGCATTCACCGTAGAAACCTGATGATCTGTTCCAAGATTCGCAATAATCTCATCAAATACCCTTGCCATCTGAATTTCAGGTTCTCCATCCACACCCGGATAGACGAGACCGGCTGTCATATTTAAAAGATCCCGGATAACTGCGGGGCGGTAAACCGGAACCAGTTTTCCATTCTGACAGACCCTCTGATCCTTAAATCCAGGCAAAAAATCTGACACCGGCTGACCAAGATCAATCAGTCCCCGTTCTGCCAAAATCATCACCGCGACTGCCGTAACCGGCTTTGACATCGAGTACAGGCGAAAGATAGAATCTCTCTTGATCGGTTTCCTGTTTTCAATATCTGCATATCCCTCATCATAATAAAATAATTCTTCGCCATCCTTTATTATGAGCACATTCATCCCCGCTATACTGCCGGATGTAACTGTCTGATGAACAGCTTTTTCAATATCCCTGACCTTACTCTGATTCATGATAATTCTCCCTCCAAAATCATAACTCCCTTTCCTGACAGATCCGCATAATCATCTTTTTGATACTTTACATCCGTCAGAAGATCTGTGCAAACTTCAGTAAACAAGATTTTCTTTGATTCATCACCGTGATTTAAGACAAAGGTATAACTTTTATTACCTTTCCATCGTTTTGTCACTTCGATATCGCCCTCCTGTGGATATAGAGATCTGATTTTTTTCTCATCCAGACAGTCTTTTAAAAAGTCTTTATAAAATTCTTCATTTGATCGTGTTGCAACATAATAGGCCTTTCCCTTTCCATATGTATTCACTGTGATGGCAGGCATCCCGGCATAAAAATCCTGTTCGTAGAATCCAATCTGTACAGCACCTTCGAGATGACTTAAATCACACAATAACGTAGCGGGATACTTTTTTCCATTATATGTAAAAGAATTTGAAGCATCTTTTGGCAAAGCGTCAGACTCCTCCACCCAGATTCCAAGAATGTCTCTTAGCTTTCCGGGATATCCTCCGGTAATTACCAGATCATGATCATCGACGATCCCGCTGAAATATGTTGCAATAAACGTTCCGCCATTCGACACAAATCTTCGTATTCTCTCATCACACCCCGGCTTTGTCATATACAGAACAGGAGCAATAACGATTTCATACTGTTCCAAATCGTCTTCCACACTGACAAAATCAACCGGGTAATTCTGTTCCTCAAGAGCTCGATAATAGCTAAATATTTCATCCAGATATTTAAGATCACAGCTTGGACCGGCGGAATACTCCAGCGCCCACCAGTTATCCCAGTCAAACAAAATCGCCGCCTTCGCATCGCTTCTGCTTCCAAGTATACCATCCCCCAGTTTCTCAAGTTCTCTTCCCAGTTTCGCGATTTCGCGAAATACCCGGGTATGTTCATTTCCCACATGATCAATGACAGCGCCGTGGAATTTCTCGCAGGCACCGATACTCCGTCTCATCTGAAAGAACAGCACAGTATCTGATCCATGAGCCACTGCCTGAAAGCTCCAGAGACGCATCACTCCCGGTCGTTTCAGAGCGTTATATGACTGCCAGTTTGTGACGCTTGGAGTCTGCTCCATAAGCGCAAATGGTTTCCCCTGCTTTAAAGAACGCATTAGATCGTGGCTCATCGCCATCCTTGAATAAGGGTCCTGATTTGTCGGATAATTATCCCAGGAAACAAAGTCCATGTTTTTAGCCCATTTCTGGTAATCCAGTCCTTTATAAAAGTTCATCAGATTTGTCGTGATCTGGGCATCCGGAATCACCTCTTTGATGGCATCATACTCAAGCTGATAGCATTCCAGAATACTGTCGGAATTAAATCTCCGGTAATCAAGAGAGATCCCCTGGAAATTGGTCCTGTCCTCTCCGAAATGTTCACTTCGCATATCGGGGAGAACAACATCATCCCAGTCATAAAACGTATGACCCCAGAACGCCGTGTTCCAGGCCTGATTCAAATTCTCAACCGTATGATACTTCTTCTGCAGCCAGACGCGAAAAGCCTTCTCACAATTTTCACAGTAACATTCGCCACCGTATTCATTACTGATATGCCAGGCAGTGATAGATTTTCTATCTTTATATCTTTTGGCCAGTTTTTCGGCGAGTATAACTGAATACTTCCGATAGGTCGGGCTGTTTGGGCAGGAATTATGCCGGCTTCCAAATTTTCTCTGGATTCCGTTATGATCCATTCTCAGTACATCCGGATATTTTCTTGCCATCCATGCGGGATGAGCAGCTGTGGATGTCGCCATGCATACATGCAGTCCGTTTTCTTCAGCCATATCCATAATCTTATCAAGTTTCTCAAAATTATATGTTGTCTCATTCGGCTGCAGTGCAGCCCAGGAAAATGTGTTCAACGTCACCGTGTCTATGCCGGCAAGCTTAAAAAGCCTCATGTCCTCTTCCCAGACATCTTCCGGCCACTGTTCAGGATTGTAATCCCCTCCGTACAAAATCTTATGAATTCTGCTGTCCTCTATCATTACCTGCCTCCTTAAAAATAGAAAATTGCTCTAATATCAAAGTGATTTGACCCCATATGATACACGAATTATTCCGCACTACATGCTCCCACAATTCTAAAACATTCGAATTACACCCTGATCGGCTTCCATTCTCATGTTTTTACGGGTCCCAAGGTCATGCTTTTTCATGCAGGCATGAAACGCAGGACCTTTTGACCCTTGTATCATCAGTATAGCACGAACTGAATTTTTTGAAAGAACCATCTCGCCATCGTGCTGTTTATTTAACTTTATCTATTAACTATATAACAGTTTTTCTTGTAAAAGGATATTCCATATTTAACGATGTTTTCATACCCATCACGTTTCAGTTCTCTGGCATAATGCTTCTTATCTATCTGAACTACAGCTCTCTCTGCCATCCTTTGCATTTCCTGAAAAGTTTTTGCATGCTTCAGTTCAAGAATCACGGCCGGTTTTCGGACATTATAGCTTTTAATCAGAATGTCCGGTCTGCCATCTCCCGCTTCTCTGTTCGATTCGACCAGATAGTCCTGCATATTGCTTAACAGACCAAGAACAAATCCATGGTAGAAGGCCTCTTTTCCATCATAATAGCTGATACTCTCATGAAGCTGCTTTTCTAATTGTTCCTGAAACTTATCGGTCTCGCATGCAAACATCGCCTGATAAAGAAGTGATAGATCTGTCTTTTTGATCCGTTCCTGAAACCATTCCGTAATTTTTGTTTTGTATATCTCTCTGACTTCTTTATTCGGAATCTTCATATCGATATAAACCATGCCATCTATCAGGGTCTCTGATACCTTTTTTAAATATCCCGTAAAGAATAAAAAGTTCCACAAGTTCTCTTTTGACTGATAAATATCTTCATAAGTGACATCTTCATGTATGATGCTTCGGATGACGCCGCCGTCAATTAAGTCCTCAATTTGACTTTTTGTTTTTAAGTCAGCCGTTTCGATTAATGATTTTATAATACTGTTAGAGCTGGTATTCGACCAGTATGGTTTTGGAGATGAAGTTCTTTTCTCTCGCAGATCTGATATAAAACTGAGCACACTCCATGGATTATAGATTTCCACATCTCCAAACCGGTACCCGTCATACCATCTTTTCATGTCCGGCATTCGATCGGAAAGATCATAATACTCCAGCAAATGCTTTACCTCTTCTTCCGTAAAACCAAAGTACTCCGCATATCCATGATTAAGAATCGATATGATATGAAGGTTATTCAGGCCCGTGAATATGCTTTCTTTGGAAATACGCAGGCAGCCCGTAACAACCGCAAACTCAAGACAAGGGTTCGATTTAAGAACAGATTCAAAAAGTGATCTGATAAATGTAGCCATCTCATCATAAAATCCCTGAAAATAAGCATTTTCCAACGGCACGTCATACTCATCGATCAATACAATTACTTTCTTTCCATAATAATCATACAAAATCTGTGACAGAAACTGAAGGGATGACAGGTAGTCACTCTCACCGCCTTCCGCGTTCAGGATCCGATGAATTCTGTCTTTCTCATAATTATACGCAAGGACTGCTTTTTCGTGGCGCTTAAATTCCGGAGAGATCGTCTGTTTCAGCATTTCCAAAGCATTCATATAAGTACCTTGTTTTGCACTTTTCAGCGAAATACTGATAACCGGGTACTGTTCTTTATGTGTATCACAGAGTTCTCTTTCCTGTTCAATTTCTAAACCGGAAAACAGATCCTCCGATGATTCACCGGCATATTCAAAAAAGTTCTGCAGCATACTCATTGTCAGGGTTTTGCCAAACCGTCTGGGTCTGGTGATCAGAGTAACCTCACTCTTTGTCTCCAATAGTTTTTTAATCAGCTTTGTTTTATCCACATAATAGCAGTTATTTCCAATTAACTTTTCAAAATCATCCCGTCCAATGGGTAAAGCTTTTAGATTTTCCATATACTCACCCGCTTTCTCTGAGTTTTATAATTAGTATATCATGAACACTGTTTTATTAAAAGAATCATATACAAAGATGTTGGGATCAAAAGTAATTTGACCCCTATGATAAGGGCATGAAAAAAGGACCCGGAAGAATCACATATCAGACTCTCGAATCCTCTTTTCAGGTATCTTCATTATCTTTTTAAATCAGCTGTCCGTTTTTACCGTTCTTGATCTCATGATTGCCACCAGAATTCCCGCCGCTATGAGAAGGGCTCCTGCAGCCCAGTAGATATTTATCAAACTATTTGTCGTACCATAGATATCCAATACTCCATGCATGATACTTCCCACAGTCAATGCCATGATCCCTGAATGATACAAGCTGATCGATGTCCTCCCCGGAAAGAAGCTGCCATATGCCGTCATCAGCAGAAACGGAAGTGCTCCGCCCAACATGGGAATCGCAAAAGCAAAGATCATGTAATCTGAATAAACCTGATGACTAAAGTATTCATAAATGGCGGCAAACACGATACAAAACAGTGCTGCCAGCAGATATTTCAGCCCGATTTTTTTCATACAGTCTTTTTGTTCCTTTTGTTCTTTCCTATCCAATGTAGACAATATCGCTCACCTTCCTCTCAGAGACTCTATTTCCGCCTGTAGTTGGATTATTCATTACATTTCCATTGAAATACATCGTAGAGGATCCGCCTCCATCCAGATTGTAAGCAGTCTCTACACCCAGTCCCTGCATATACTCTGCCAGCTGATAAAGGGTGAGTCCTGTACTTTCATCTGTCCGCCCATCCGATACGACAAACACATAGTGCAGATCATCGATGATTCCTACTGCGGTCCTTGGATTGCTGGCTTTTGCCTTTCCGACTTCCTCATTCTCTGTGACGGCAATTTCTCCGTCTTCAACAAGTCCCGGACCAAAAGATAAGATCTGCGCCGCTCCGTCCTCCAGAAGTTCCGAAGCAGAAATATCACTTTCACTGATAATCTGAAAAGATCCATCGGTTCCTATCACCAAATCTTCCTGTTCTTCCTTCACTGTATCTCTGTAGAGAGTTCCGTTTCTGAGCACATACCCTGATCTCTGTGCTCCATAATAATCGCCATTAATTGCAAGAACCGCATTGTTGTCAGAGGCGATATCCGATGTAGTTTCTGTCAGATTCTGTCCGTAGGCATTCTGGGCAAATGCTGTCTTCAGATAGTCAGTGGATGAAAGAGTCACATCTGCAGCATACACGGTTGTATCGTCAACACGGTCTGTCGTAATCTTAATACTCACGCTGCCGTCACTGTAACTGTCATCCGTAACCGTCGCTGTCTGCGAAGAAGTATCGGACGAACGCAATGTAGCCGCTTGTGCTTCACTGGTTGTCGTACCTGTACCTGTGTCCACGTTCTGATACACATGAGTGATAACAAAGGTATCCAGGGCCACATAAGCAGTAAATGATACAAGAACAGCGGCAAATAAAATATTCCATGCATGTCTCTTCATGTGTTTTTTCATGCGGTCCCTCCTCTCGCTCTCTGTCGGCTTTCCTTTTTAAAAACAAACAGATGTTGTACAAACCAGCTTATGACAAAGAAGAAAAACTCCGTGATCAGCTTCGCCACATATGGACTGAGAGTGGTCCGGGCAACGATCATATTCAATAAAACCGAATCCCCAATCAGGATCGCAGCTGCCAGTGAGAAATACTTCAAGGCCGATTTCCAAAGATCAATTTCACTCTGAAAGACAAATTTTCTGTTCAATGTAAAATTAACAATGGAGCTTACAATACGTGCGGTAACATTGGATGCCAGAAGCCCAATGCCTCCAAACTCTCCTGTCAGTAATGTCAGAACACTGTACAGACTGTAGTCTGTCAGAAAGCTTAGGAAAGAAGAGGCCGAAAACTTTGCGATTTCTTTATAGATCCGACAGGAATCCTTTACGGTATTAAAGTGCGAACCGCTATTATTGTCAAAATAAACAGTAGGAATCTCTATCTCCTCAACAGGCCATTTCTTATCGGCAAACTCCAGCAAAACATTCATCTCATATTCATATCGCTCTCCCGGTATTTCTCTCATCACTGCGGCCAGCCTGCTGCTGAATGCTCGAAGACCTGTCTGTGTATCATGGATATGAAGACCTGTGGAAACTGCAAAGACGCCTCGTGTGATACTGTTTCCCATCCGGCTCCTGAGCGGAACACCTTCTTTTAGCGCTCTGCTGCCCAGAATCAGTGTATCCGGTTTTTTTTCGGCCGCTTCACAAATCCTGATCGCATCACTGATCTGATGCTGACCATCTGCATCCATTGTGACTATGGTATATGGTTCTTCAACGTTTTCTCTGATATAAGAAAGAACAGTTTTAATTGCTTTCCCTTTTCCACAATTACTTGGGTGGGTCAGTACTGTGGCGAAATCTGATGCCTGACGAAATATTTCTGAATATTCTTTTCCACTTCCATCATCTATCACGATATTTCTGAAATTTGAATTCTTTAAGCTATGAAGTAATATAATCAGCTTCTCATCTGGCTCGTAGGCGGGAATCAAAGCAATACATAAGTTTTCTTCCATATAAATCGCATCCTTATTGTCTTAATCTGTTCAATTCGCCGAAGAATCTGTACTATCTTCATTCTTGTCTTTGGAATCTTCCGGACGCTGTCCGCCTCCCATACCCCGGGAAAATACTGTGATCTTTGCAGCACTTCCGTCGCCGGTTAAGGTGACTGCCACAATATCCCCCTCGGTGATGTCGCTCAGAGCAATCGTTTCACCCTGCTCCTTTTTCTGCCGGTCAAAATCCTGCTCACCTGAATCACTTTCATTGGCGTCCTCCTCGCTCGTACTTTCCTCACTGTCGCTTTGGCCGCCATTTTCCGGACCTTTTCCCATTCCCTGACGAGTCAATACCGTATCATCCGTAAGGGCAATTTCCTGTGTATTCCCATCTAGGTTCAGTATCGAAGACGTTTCATCAGAATCCATGTCAGTATCCGTGTCGGAATCCGTGTCAGTATCCGTGTCGAAATCCGTGTCAGTATCCGTGTCAGTATCCGTGTCGGAATTTGTGTCAGACTTCTGTTCATCGGATTCTTCAGCATCCTTTAATGATCCGGTTTCAATTGTAATGCTGTTGTCGCCAACCGCTGTCACCTGTCCATAAATCACATCCGAATCTTCATCCTCACTGCTGCCTGTTGTGTCGCTGTCGGCTGTAGAATTATCTAATGTTCCACTTTGGGATGTACTGCTGTTCGTTGTATCCGAACTGCTGCCGGAAGCTGTACTGCTTCCGCCGCATCCTGCCAGTGTGACTGCCCCGATTGTAACCCCAAGTATCATTCCTATTATCTTATTTTTCATGATTTATCTCATCCTTTCTGAAACATTCCTGTTATTTTTGTTTTCAACTCCATTGTCATTGTTTCTGTTCTTTTTCTCCGGAATCCTTTCCCTGATTGGGTCCACCGGGACTTCCCCCTTGATTCTGGCCGGGGCCTCCGTCTTGGTCTTGGCCGGGGCCGCCACCTTGATCTTGACCGGGGCCGCCACCTTGGCCGGGGCCGCCCATTGGACCGCCCTGGTTTATATTTCCGCTTGTGGTATTAACGGAATCAAGCGTAACATCTTCCACCTTCGTATCTCCGGTATACAGGGAATAGGTTTCGTCTTTTTTGAGGTTCGGCGAACTGATTACCACTGCCTGGAAACTTTTAGCCGCCGTCGTTGAAATTACTTCATTTCCGGAAGAATCCTTCAGTGAAACCTTTGTCCCGGCACTCTGCGAGGAGTCAAATCCATATAGCAGACTGTATTGCGTAGATGTGTCTGAAAAACTCTGTGCCATGTCTGAGGTTCCGACTCCAATCAGTGTTCCTCCTGTGATCACTCCTGTTCCGTTATAATCAAGGATTCCATTTCCGCCTCTTACTGTCCCGTCAATCACAGTTTCACCGCCTGTAATGGACAAATTGCCGTTGGAATCGATGGAATCACCTTCGGCGTTGATATAAAGTTTCCCGCCATTTATCGTGACCAGAACATTTTCATCATTTTCCATTCCTCCTCCCATACCGCCGCCTCTGGCATCTTTGCCATCCGAAGCGGAGGGAGTGTCCGTGGTATCTGTCGAGTCGTCAGTCAGACCGTCCGAACCGTTAATTCCGTCATCTGAGGAGGTAACAGATATATCACCGTTATTGATGTTGACGACCGTTCCCTCGATTCCCTCATTGCTCTGATCTACCTGAATCGTTCCGCCGTCTATCGTAACGGTACTGTCCGCATGAATGGCATCATCCCCGGCATTAATAGTAATCTTGCCGTCTGAAACCTGAACATCTGTCGACGAATGAAGAGCATCCTCCGCAGATGTCAGATTCAAAGTTCCTCCGCTTACCGCGATATAGTCCTTGCCGCTGACCGCATGATTTGCAGCGTCGACATTGATCGTTCCGTTGATAATCTTGACACCGTCTTTTCCGTGAATACCATTTTTATAATTTCCCTTTACATTGAGTGTTCCGGATCCATTGACTGTAATATCGTCTTTGCTGAATATAGCCGCATCCGGTTCCTCATCCTCATCGAGATCACTGTAACTTGTTCCGTCAGTCAGTGTATTCTCTGTTCCATCTGCCAGAGTGAGTATAATCTTTCCACTCTGTGTTCCATTTATCACTGCACCGGCAGAAGAGGTGATATTCGCCCCGTTTAAAACGATATGAACCACATCATTCGAACCTGCGTCTATCACAATCTCCCCGTCTGAAAGCGTTCCGCTGATCACATAGGTTCCTGAATTATTTATGGTAATGACTCCGTCGGATTCTTTCACATTGGATCCGTCAATCTTCGCAGAAGAATCTTTCAATGTAATATTCGTTGCATCGTCTGCACTCCATGCTTCATTCTTGTCATCCTCGTCATAACTGATATCCGCCGCTTTTACGGTTGTCGAAGTGGTCACGGATGTCTTCGTCGCTGCTGCCGTCGATGAGCCGACATTCGAACTGCTGCCTGTTCCCGATGTAGTACTTCCACATCCGGCAATCATTCCGGCCGCAAGCACCGCAGATAAGAACACACTTGAAATTAAATACTTTTTTTTGATCATATATATCCCGTTCCTTTCTTTATCATAATTCTTCACGATTCGCTGCCGGTCTGCCACAGGTGATTCCCAGGTTTCCGTTCCGGCACCTGAGGGTATCTAGAAATTCTTTTTCTTTGCTTTGATCCTTCAGCACAACCCTGTACCTCAGTTCATATAAACTTCCCATATTGACGGTTCGCACTTTGTCAAGCTGTGTCTGCGTTGTAAAAGTGTCAAACACATCATCAAAGATGTTCTGATAGTCCAGATTTTCAGGTATCGTGATCTTAAGTTCCTTTTCGTATTGATTCTCCTGAAACATAGGCAGAGCCATCAGAAGAATCTGTATCAGTGCCACAATCGCAAACAAAATCACTGCAATTCCCACATACCCGACTCCCGTTGCAAGGCCAATCGCCATTGCAAGGAATATATTCCCAATCTCTCTTGAATTGCCGGGCACTGAACGGAACCTTACCAGAGAAAATGCGCCCATGACAGCAACTCTTGTTCCAAGATCTCCGTTCACCATCATGATCACGATCTGTACAATGACCGGCAGAATCGCCAGAGTCAGTAAAAAGTTTTTCGAAGATCTGTTTTTGTAACAGTGCACCACTGCAATTAAAGTTCCAATGATCAAAGATACCGCCGTACAAATCAAAAACTGCTCCAGACTGACCGAAGATGCGCCTGATGTTGATAAAATACTGTTAAGCATAATGCTGCACACCTCCTTTTACATTTGCAGCCCTCTGTATGGACTCCTGCAGGAGAAAAACCTGTTCTGACAGTAAATACTGCTTATAATAAGTTCCATATTTAGAAAATGAATTCGGAAAAATATCCATTTGTGAAAGCAGCCCGGCAAGCCATATCGGCATGGACCCCGGAATCTTTATTTCCATCAGTACCTGATTCTCTCCCAGGAGTAATGTGCCATATCTGTCTGAATCAAGGTGCAGATCCCTCTTGCGGCAGGTAATGTTCTGATCAAAGGTAACGCGAAGCTGCTTATCTTCCCGTCCGGATAGTGCCTCTCGGTCATAAGCGATATATGCTGCGGGAACTACCTTGTATCTGTCGATTGCAAAATCAATCTCATGCAAAATCTGGCAGTCAGCACGATTGGGGTAAATTCCCTGATCTAAATAGTTCTCTGCTTCCCTCAGTGTCAGTTTGACACGCCTTTTTCCGACTACTCCCCGGGATTTCTTCTTTAATTCCAGAAATACTTTGTCATCCTTTCCCGGAATTCCATAGCTCCGAAGTCTTATCTTTTCTTTATACACCGGTTTCTCGATAGATGTACGAATCAGGCTGAAATCAGGAGTGTCATAATAGATATTGTAAATGGAATATTTTCCATATACGTCTGCTTCCATCTGATCGGTCAATGCTGTTTTAAACATCTCATATTGTACTTTTGTAAGCATATATTTCTTCTCGGTTCTCTTAAAAACTTCCTGTATCTGGTTCGCTGTCTTCATATTGTTTTCCTCCGTTTCCGTATCATGGCCATATCATATCGCCACTTGCTGAAATTAACCTTAAATTCATCTTTCAGCTTCCTTTCAGGCTCCTTCTTTATAATACATTTATCATAAGATGCAGGGATCAAAAAGTATTTTGCCCCCATAATACACAGATTGAAAAAGGAACAGGATATCTGTATAATAAAAGCAGACAAAGGGAAGAGGTATGAGATGAATATATTAATTGTAGAGGATGAAGTTCGTCTGGCAGAGGCACTGCGTGAAATCATGATGGAATCAAAGTACCTGTGTGATGTGGTCTACACAGGTACAGACGGATTGGACTATGCGATAAATGGAACTTATGATGTGGTTGTATTAGATGTAATGCTGCCTGGCATGGATGGTTTTTCAGTTGTTCATGAGATGAGAAAACAGGGAATTCAGACACCTGTCTTGATGCTCACCGCAAAAGATGATGTCAACGACAAGATTTCCGGGTTGGATCACGGCGCAGACGACTATATGACAAAACCTTTCGAACCGGGAGAATTGCTTGCCAGAATCCGTGCCCTCACCAGAAGAACCGGAGAGGTGATCTTCGAGGAACTGACATTTGGCGACCTGAAGCTTCTCCTCTCCACCAACGACCTGTGGTGTAAGGGCAGAAGCATACATTTGAGTTTTAAAGAATTTGAGATTTTGAAAATGCTGATGATTAATTCCACCATGATCATATCAAAGGAATCTCTTATCGAAAACGTCTGGGGAATTGACTCCGATGCGGAGGACAATAATGTGGAGGCCTATATTTCATTTCTCCGGAAAAAATTCTATTATCTTGGTTCTGAAGTGGGTATTGTAGCTGTCCGAAAAGTCGGCTACCGCCTGGAGGAGAAGAAAAATGCTTAATAAACTGCGAAAAAAATTTATCCTCACCAATATGGTCTTTGTGATCGCTGTGATCCTGTCGGCCCTGGTGGTCATGTGTGCCTCCAATTACCGGAGATTCTACTCAGACAGCATAAAAGCAATTGACCGGACCCTTTCCGGAAATCTGGAAGACTTAAAACCGGCTCTGGAATTCGGTGACAGAGACGGCAGACGGCCTCCGCGCCCGAAGGACGATGATGGAATTGGAAGAATATCTGTATTTACCGTAACCCTTGAGGGAAATTCAAATATCGTATCCGGTGTCAATGACAGCGGAATCCAGGTTGACACTGACGCTGCCCAGGAGGCTGCAGACGCGGCCATGGCCGTGAATCAAACATCCGGAACGCTCCAGAGTATGGGGCTTCGATTTAAAATGCTTGCGACAGACAGTGGACTTAAAATTGCATTTGCAGATATCACAAATGAGCAGAACAGTATGCGCAGTCTGATTCTGATTTCAGTTCTGATCTTTATTCTTGTTGTCCTGGCTTCCTTTATCATCAGCCTTTTCCTGTCGAAACGTGCACTTGCTCCTGTCCAGAGATCATGGGACCAGCAGCATCAGTTCGTAGCAGACGCCTCTCATGAGCTGAAAACTCCGCTGACCGTGATTCTTGCCAACCTGGGAATTATCAAAAGTCACTCCGGGCACACCGTTACAGAAGAGAAAAAATGGCTCGATAACACGGAAGAAGAAGCCATCCGGATGAAAGATCTGCTGCAGGATCTCTTATTTCTCGCACGCGATGACGCGGACAATGCTCCTCCCGCTCCTCACGTAACACTCAATCTGTCTCAGATTGTATGGGAATGCATTCTTTCTTTTGAATCTGTGACATATGAACAAAACACAACTATGTCGGAAGATATCCAGAATGACATCCGGATATCTGGAAATGAAAAGCAGATCAAACAGCTGACAATGATCCTGCTGGACAATGCCTGCAAGTATGCAAAAAACGGGAGTATACATGTCGTACTGAAGCGGGATCATGAAAAAGCTATTTTAAGTATAAGAAACTCAGGTCCAGTCATACCAAAAGAAGATCTGGAACACATCTTTGAACGTTTTTACCGCGCAAATAAGTCCAGATCCCGCGATACAGGAGGATATGGCCTGGGACTCTCGATTGCACAGACAATTGTGCACAATCATAAAGGGAATATCAAAGCGGACAGCACAGAAAAAAGCGGGACGACCTTTCGCGTGTCCATGCCGGTACTTCTATGACTCCACCCCTGCCTCTGACAGGCCACCCTTATATAAATCTGCTGTGAGCTGTATCAACTCATCCACAGACAAATCCTTTCCTCTATGCAGCCATAATTGGAATATAGATATTACAGCAGAGATATGATATTCGATCAGATATGGCTTAAATCGGTTATCATCCGGCAGATTGAGCTCCGGGATATTCAGTTTCTTCTTCGACAACAGTTTTTCTATAAAATGCTGTTTTCCATAAACACCTAACAGGGCATTGACATAGACAGACTTTGTATCGTATAGTTCTACAAGACTGCTCACGAATGAGTTACTATACATATCAATGCTTTCCCTGTTTTCACAAATATAATCTGCCATCGTATCTTCCACCTCATCCAGTAAATCATAGATATCCAGAAAATACTGATAAAATGTGCTACGATTATATCCTGCTTTTTTCGAAACTTCCAATACGGTTATCTTTTCAATTGGGTCTTTTGCATATAGAAGGCAAAACGCCTCCATAAATGCCTGCCTTGTCTGATCCGCTGTATTCCCATTCTGTTCCATTCATTTCATCCTCTCAAAATCCAACACTCACCTGTTCCGGTGTTGTGGGGTTTTTTATGTGGATATACTATACTTATCATACAACATGTAGATAGTTATTAGCAAGCCAAAAGAAAGCGAGGAAAGTAATATGTCAGAAATAAAATATACATTTACAGCAAACGGAGAAAACTGGACAAAAACACAGCTGGAACGTCTCGAATACGAACGTAATCTACACATGCTGCACCTGCTCAAACGCCACGGTGTAGAAATAAAAGACGGTGATAAAGTTCTCTCCGATGCGGAAATCGATTACCTGACCATGGATAAAGCATGGGATGTTTCTATTAAAACCCGCTCACAGTATAAAGGTGAAAAGATTATTGATCTATATAAAGAAGATTTTAAGTTATCGGATGCAATGTGGAAAGATCTTGGTTTCTCACAGGATAAGCCGATGAAAGTTTCTCACTGTAACATGTCCGTGAGTGGTATTTCTATGAAAGAATTTGCAGAAACAATGAGATCTATGCAGACAGACGACTATGTAAGTCTTGCCTCCCATCCCGAACATTTTATCTGCCATGTTTCTTTCGATGAGGGAAAGCTTGTTGGAATTGAGCCATTTGGCATGTATGGTACTCCTACGCTTGTCACTGTAAACATGGTTGAAGACTCAAAGCTAAGCGACCAGATTCGCGCAGACAAAGACTCTTCATTTCCTATGGCGATGGCGGGCGAAGCCTTCCTCGCAGATGGTGTGACACCGGTTAACTGCCCTTATCATCAGTTTAAACCTACCGCAGATGGTTTTGAAACAAAAGCAGCTGTTTACTGGCCAGAGAATACACCGGATGAAATTGTAACCGGTCATGCTCTGCATCTCGCCATGGAATTCTCACGTGGTATGCAGTTATCACAAAAGTAAATATATTCTGAACTTTTAAAAAGATTCCCGAGGATCTATATATTCCGGGAATCTTTTTTCCAGATGTTAATAGTTCTTTTTGCTTTCATCTATAAAGAAAAATGCTTCACTGGCCATGCGGTCCGGGCAGTCCATTTCCATCAGATGGCGTTCGCCCTGAAGAAGAACTGTTTTAGCTTTTGGAATCATCTGTATAGCCTTAAGATTGCTTTCATAATAATCATGAAACAGAATGTCCTCTGTGCCAAACACCATAAGAATAGGTGTTTTTATATTCTTTATGGCCTCTTCACATTCCTCTTTGCTGTCCCAAAGCAGCTCCGGAGCATCTCCGTATTTTCCGACATCACTTTGAACACCGGCTTCAGGACCGCCCCCGGCTGCGTTACCCAGCGTTTTCACTTCTGCAATTTTAAGCGGAATATTTTCCTGCTTTCTCATGCAGTGTTTCAGAAATCCCATTGGTCCTTCCTTCTTTGGAATTTCAAGCCACTGTGTATCCGTTCTCGGGCAAAGGTGAGGAGCCATATAAAAACTGCAGAATGTCTCCATGATCTCCGGATGCTCTTTGATCATATACCATCCCGGAATTGTACCATGGCATTTACCTACATAATGGAACTTATCTATGCCCATTGCTTTGGTAAATTCATACATGTCAAGACCCCATTGCCTGCCCCAGTTTACACTGCCATCCTTGGTGAATTCTGTGGCATCTCCATCCATACGCATAACGACACCATATACATGATATCGCTTTGCAAGCTCCTCCAGTACCGGTGTAAATGTATGAAAGTATAGTGCTCCTGATATTACCACTTCACTGTTTTCCTCGCCAAATTCACAGTAGGTCAATTCAAGACCATTACTGAGCATGACGGATTTTCCGTTTTTTGATACTTTATTTGCTTCCATTGAAAACCTCCTGTTGATTCAATATGATTAGGTCATTTTCCTATTCATTTTTATTATTTGCTTCTACTGAAATAATAACACTTACAGACAAGATTTCGATGGACAATGTTCTATCCTATCTATGAATAAGCAACAACATTGTGGATTAATATTGCCTATTCCGGAAATGTACAGTATAATGTATAAAACCATTCTATGACAAGGAGATTCAGCTTGGAAAATAAACAGGATCTAAGGGTAATAAAAACGAAACGAAACATCAAAAACGCTTTTATCGAAATCCTACTTGAGAAAGACTTTAAAGAAATTACTGTGCAGAATATTTTAGACAAAGCACTGATTAACCGAAAAACCTTTTATAATCATTACATGGATAAGTATGATCTGGCTGATCAGATGATTCAGGATTTTTTTGATGAATGCACGGCTTTTCTGGATATGCGCTCTCAAAATTTTAAAAATATCGATGGTTTCCTTGATCAAGTGGATTCCATATACAAAGAAGTATTTCAGCAGCGGGATTTAATTTTGGCCTTATGGACTATTCAGACTGATAATATAGATTTTTACGGCAGTATGGAATCACTCTTTCAGTCAAAATACAGGCAACTCTTTCAAAACGATAAAGAAAAAAGCGGAGATATAGATTTTCAGGCACATCTTTTTTCAACATTCATTCTCGGATCATTGAAATATATGCTTGACTCTAATAAAAACTACACGGCACGAGAAGTCTGGAATGAAGTCAGCAGCTTCTGCCAAACAATTACATCCGTGTCCATTCATCCTGACAGATGAGTCCTATGATCATATTAAAACTGGGAGTAACTCATTCACTTTTAAGCGATTCAATTATAAGAAAGGAAGGAATCATATGGAAACACTGAAAACAATTTGGAAGTTCATCAAAAATGCACGTTATCTCAAAGGAATGATGCAAAAATCCACGGCCACAGTAATTTCTATTGAAAATCCTCATGGAGATTACTATGTATTAAAGCTAAAGCCTGCGGACAATCTACAATGGAATGCCGGGGAACATATCATGCTGAAACTTCCCGATCATGAGACGATAAAAAAGGAATACCGCATCTTCTCTATCGCCTCAATCCAGGAAGAAGATGTACTACTGTTTGGAACAAGAACCGGAAAGCAGACCAGTGCTTTTAAAAAAGTTCTGTTAAATCTACAGCCGGGTGATCCGGTTTCGCTTATGGGACCTTTTGGATGGTTTCGCATAAGGGATGATCGCTCTCCAATTGTACTGTTTGCAGGGGGCGTGGGGATCACACCTGTGAGAGCTCTTGTCAGGGAATTAAAAGACAGTCAGACAAGGCCCATACATATCGTATATTCCTCTTCTGATTATTATCTGTTCGGCGACGAAATGAAAGAACTTGCAGATCAAAATCCATCTATGACACTGTATTCAGTATCGGACCGCAATGAAACGCAGGCAAAGATTGCTGAACTGGCTGAAGAATATCAAAACCAGGCCTATTACTATATGTCATCTTCGCCTGCCGTTCTTGATTCCGTCGCCAAGCTCTTAAAATCCAAAGGAATATCCGGTAAACGCCTCATCGACGATACCATGAAAGGGTATTGATATCTAAGATCTCGGACGCAGTAAAAGGGCAGATCATTCATTTTGATCTGCCCTTTTACTATTGGCTGCCAAGAACACAGGCGAATCCATATACCAGATCGGGTTGCGTTCTCATGTTATTTATTTTCCATCTTTTCTTTTACGGTTAGCCCCATGTAAATAAATTCATATATCATCTTTCCATTTCTTTTAATAACTTTATCGCCGTCCTTTAGAATCATAGTTCCATCAGCATAATTTCTTGTTGTTGAAGGATGCATGCCTTTCATCTTCAAAACCCACTGGATTGGCTTTGGTACAGAAGAAGCCGCATCACGTGACTCCAGCTCTTCTTTCTGGCGAATGTTATACGATAAAGATTTGGCTCCCTGTTTGAATACATATTGTATTTCCTTAGGGTACATTTTTCCTGAGAGCTTTTCCTGATATTCTTCAGAGAGCCTGCATTTAGGAGTTTCTAAGTCCTCAAGTACAATGTTTCCATTCTTGTCCTCAAGAAACATCATAGACAGACGCTCATAGTCGAACTTTTTCTGAGTTCCTATATCAAATAAAACAAGTGCATAGTCACCAAAGTTCTGCCTTCCCCAGATCCAGTGATCCCAGGTCGTATTATGCTTCATATTTCCCCACTGATGGTCATGATATCCCTCACCGGTCACATGATGTTTTTTCCCATTATAGAAAAGAGTTCCACTCACTTTTCCTCTAGGTACCGCACATAACCAGGTAAAGTATCCTTTCTCATCATAGTCAAAAACAAAACCGCCTGCTCCGGGGCGCCATGGTTTCGAGGTACTTACAAGCTTCAAATCCGCTCCTACATTAGAAGCCTCACCAGTTCCGCCGGCACCATCAGTTCCATTCACACCACCTGTCTGATCTACATGAATAGTATATGTCAGCAAATCCCCTAATATAAAGTGAGGACCATATTTTACATCACAGCAATCCTTTCCAAAATGTGCATCTTCTTTTTTTAATATAACATTATCCTTATACTCCCGGCCATCTGGAGCGGTAATCTTGATTACTACAGATGGGATGGTCCCGTCTTTTCCAATTGTTTTATTATCCTTGGTGTTAAAGTGGATCACCGCCTTTGACCCATCATCTAAAATCATATCAAAGTACCACCATTCGTAAACACCTGCACGATCATCATCTCTTTTTCCGTCTTCCCAGGCCTCGATACTACCTTTTCCTGTTCCCATTCGCTTATAATCTTTATCCTGATTCATAACCCTTACCGGTATCTTTTTTTTCAAATCTTAGCTGCCTCCTTAATCATTTCATAAGTTTCCATTGCCAGATGTAATTTATGGCCCTCGATCATCTCCTTTGGCGTATTTTTAGGAAAATATACCGTGGTTCGAACATCAAATCCTTTTTCTGACGGTTTCATTTGGTGGTATGCAATATCGTGACGCAGCGTACCATCGAGCAGTTTTGACGTTCCTGCCGTGGCATCTGGAAATCCATTATCTGTAACAACCTTATCTTTAAGCGAATCCTGTCCCGGCATTACTATGACTTCTGTAGGACCGCCATACATTCCCATGGTTTCAACTCCCATCCGCTCCTGTCCCTTGCAGTCTTCTGTCTTCGTAAAGCAAAAATGTTCCGGGTTTTCGGTCATGACAGAACTATCACCGCCGCTTAAAACGGAAGCCATCTTTTCCTGAAATTGTTCTAAAGTCATACCCACAATATTTAAATCGGCCGTTGCTCTGATCATCGGATTCTCATCATGGTAATCCCTTACAATCTCCCGCCACATTCTGGCAGAACGTTGTAGTTCTGACGCATATAACTTTTTAAACTCATCTGCTGCTATCTCACTTCTTGCTTTAAGATTGAGTTCCTCTGCCTCCTCATAACTTAAATAATTAACATCATCGTATGTCAGAGAGTTACCGTTGTATGGTATTTCAGCTCCCAGATATATCATTTCCTGAAGTACATGTTTTTCCCTTTCATAACGAATCAATCTCAATTGTTTGTCCGAATATGTGTCTCCATCAATCGTTACTTTTATTTTAACGTCATCCAAATTAATACCCTCTTCCTTATTTTTATTTTTTCTAATACGAATTGTATCATTAAATGTAATTGTGATCAAGGATATTTAGTGATTCAATTCCCACTCATATGTATCATCAAAAATATAATCATTGATCTAAGAGAAAACCAGTGATACAATATGTATAAATAAAGGAGAGAGAGGTAATTATGTATCACGGAACAGCAGAAAATCAAAAATCCAAAAAAAAAATAGTAGAAGCACTCTTTTTGTTAATGAAAAGGAAATCCTTTTCGGAAATAACTGCAACTGACATAATACGAAAAGCTGATGTGGCAAGAGCCACTTATTATAGAAACTTTGATAAGAAAGAAGATATTCTGAATGAATTTATGGAAGAACTGAGACGTGATATTTCTCTGGAAGAGCATACTGATAACGAAGAACTTTTTGCATACGAAAACGTGGTAAACGGATTTGAAAAAGCTTTAAACCATTTTTTACAGAAAAAATCATATGTTCTTACTCTGTACGAGAAAGGTTTTGGAACTATGATTCAAGATACGATGAATCGTTATGTAGAAGAATACGCAGGTGAAATGTCTTTTCGCTCCCCGAATCGATACCTTCTTTATTTTGTATCCGGTGCATCCACAAACATCCTGCTTCAATGGCTCAGCCAGGGTGCGGAAGAATCGCCGCATGAAATAGCAACAATCTGTGCCAATATTATGAGCAAACCAATTATTAAATAAGTGGAGGCAGACAGCTCATCCACCTCCTGCTAAATAATGACAGTTTATATCTTTCGAAAAATTCCCGGGGATTTATATCCCGGGAATCTTTTTTCCTATATATCAATAGTCTGACTGCCGTTAGTTTATTTGTTTTAAACTATGAACCCAGTCATCATAATTATCCTTTTTTGCAATCCCGTAATTAAAGGGATGAACAACCTGCGATTTCGGACAAGCCCTCTTAATTGCAGGCAAAGTCTTGCTGACATTCGCAAGCCCACAAGTGGCAAAAGGAATCACTGTCTTCCCCTCCAGACTACAGCGACTGATGAAATCAGAGAGGAATTCCGGAGGATTCATATACCAGATTGGATAGCCGATAAACACTGTATCATATGCTGAGAGATCCGGAACCGGAGTCACAGACTGAACCGGAACTTTATTCTTTCTCTCTTTATTTACACGGACCAGTGATGATACATAATTTCCGTAAGGATCCTCCGGTTCTACTTTAAGCATCTCACAATGAAAGTCCTTCTGAATTCTTTTTGCAAGCTTTTCTGTATTTCCTGTCTTTGAGTAATATATAATCATTGCTTTCATAGTCTGAATTTTACCTTTCCTTATTTTATTATACAGCATTTTACAATCCAACTTCCACTACAATTTGGTCCGTTCCCATCGCTTATGAGAATTCGTAATTTACCAGTTCACATAGCAATTCATGAATAATCTCTAGCATGAATACGACAAATACCGTGGATTCTCCATTTGTATTCGCAGCATTGAGTACACTGACCTGATCCACAGTAAGTGAATTCTGCTCAATGGCCAGAGAGGATTGAATGGAACGTATCCGATTTTCTCTTCGAAGTTTCGGGTTCTTGGTGGTTCATAATACTCTGCCATTCCTGCTCACCTCCTAATATAAGTGCAGGACTTCCTGCTTCTTCACCCTTCGGATCACTTTTTATCATACTATTTTAATTTCTTACCGTCTTTAAATGCATGCCCTGCGATTTGATCTGAATGAAAATACAGATTTCCAACAGAGTCAAAGGTAATCGGATCCAGTTTAATCGGATCAATCTCACCCTTTTCATTGAGAATGGATTCATCAGCACTGATATTCACAATCTCAGCAACCAGTTTGCATGTTTCTTCTTCATAACTGATCTTTTTGCATTCCAGTGTCATGCCAAGCTCATCAATCAGCGGTGCATCCACGTACTGGCTTTTCGTAGCGTGAAAGCCAGACTTTTGAAATTTATCTGGTGTGTCGTTCGCCGAAACAATCCCCACATAATCTGCCTCTGTCACATGTGCTCCATCCGCCATGCTCACGGTAAACTCATTCCGTTTCAGAATGTTCTTCAGTGTCTTGCGCCATGGACTGATATAGATCGAAATCTCATGATTACCGAGGATTCCGCCCCAGGCTGCATTCATGGCATTCGGTGTTCCATCCTCACAGTATGTACCGATAATCAATACCGGCATCGGATAAATATATGACTGTGGACCCAAATCTTTTCTCATTGAAAGTACCCCCTTTTCAATTATAAATCCGTGATCTACCAGTAATATTAACTACACTTATGGTAACATATGGGAGGTGAAAGCTCAATGAGAAATTGTTTTCTGTTATGCGAAATCTGTGAAAAAACTATCATAAATCCGAGAAGTCCTCAGATTTGATTGGCATTTGCTTTCAGGAAATTCCGAGAGTAAAATACTCCTTTTCAGCAAGAATTTTCATACCCAGATCTTGCCAAAAAGGAGCTGTTTTTTACCAGAGACACAACATTTTTTTCACTACCTTATTTGCTTAACTCTAAGACCAAATCATTCGCACGCCATATTGCATTTTTTAGATTTGCAACTTTGTATACGTCGCCAATGAAATGGACATGATCGCTTTCGCTCTCCGCCAGTCTGCAACCGGAATCATATCCTATGGATACAACAACATCATCGCACAATATAGTTTTATATTCACCATCTTCCAGCTGGATATTCAGACAGTTATTGTCTATACTTAAAGTCTTTGTCGAAGTATAGACCGGAACTTTATAGTATTCAAATGCATCTCTTAAATAACTTGTATTCGCCATGCTTGATCCCACGACTTTTAGTATATCGTCCTGCATTTCAACAATAGCCGGATGTTTTCCACTCATTGCCAATTCATAAGCTATCTCACAACCTGTAAGTCCACCGCCGATAATCGCAACATGATCTCCACACTCCATTTTATTTCTTAAAAAATCTAGTGCTGTCACTGCTTTGTCATTCCCCGGTATCCGCAGATTTCTTGCACAAGATGATCCCGTAGCGATTACAATTTCATCTGCTTCGATTTCAGATAAATCTCTGACCTCAGTATTCAACTGCACCCGGACATTAGATTTCCCGATCTGACGAATATAGTATTGTATAAGTTCCCGATCCTTTTCCTTAAATGTAAAACTTGCGGCTTCATTAAATACTCCGCCAAATCGGTCAGACTTTTCATAGAGTGTAACCGCATGTCCTCGCTTTGCCGCCTGCAGCGCAAATTCCATTCCTGCTATACCGGCACCGATCACTGCGATTCTTTTTGGATTTGAAGCCATTTTTACAGCATATTTCTTTTCGTTACGTGTATATGGGTTTAATGCACAGACGCCGGTAGGTTCATTCATATTCATCACAAGTCCCGATTTCTTCCAGAGACCGTTGGGCAAACATCCTAAGTGACAGCCAATACACGGCATGATATCGTCTTCTCTTTCTTCCCTGATTTTGGTAAGGTAATCTGTTTCGGTAAGAAACTGTCTTGCGATACCGACAAAATCAATATTACCGTTTTTAATCTCTCGCGCGGCATCTTCCAGCTGCATCCGTCCCGCACAGATCAGCGGTTTGTCTGTATACTTTGATATTTCTTTTACTTCTGCAAGATTACAGTTTAACGGCATATATACCGGCGGATGTGCATAATACCAGGCATCGTATGTTCCGTTGTCGGCATTAAAAGCATCATATCCAGCTTCCGTAAGAATCTGAATTGCTTTTTTTGACTCTTCCATATCTCTTCCGATTTCTTCGGACTCATGGTCTGCCGGAATAATTCCTTTATTAAATCCTCTTGTTTTAGAGGTGACCGAATAACGCAGCATAACCGGGTAATCCTGTCCACAGCGTTCTTTGATTGCCTTTACAATTTCACAGGAAAAACGAAGTCTGTTTTCCAGGCTGCCGCCATACTCGTCAGATCTGTGATTTGTATAGGTACATGCAAACTGATCCAGAAGATAACCTTCATGCACCGCATGTATATCAATTCCGTCAATTCCGGCCTCTTTGCATAAAAATGCGGTTTCAGCCATTGCATGAATGATATCGTGAATTTGGTCCTTTTTTAATGCTTTTGTCTTGAACTCGTTAATCCATATATTTGGCATTCCATCATCCGCAGATGCATTTACAGCATCAAGATTCAGAACAGGATTTAACTTTTCATATTGATTGAACATTTCGTACGGCATCGGTGTATTTCTTCCAAATCCGGCAGTCAGCTGAAAAAAGATTTTTGTTCCGTAAGAATGCAGTTCATCAACGGTTTCCTTTACTCCCGTAAAAGCTTCCGGATGCTGCCATAGCCACTGATGTCCATTAAAGCTGGCAACCGGTACGGCGCCGGGAATGATCAGGCCGACCCCATCCTTTGCCTTATCGATAAACAGATCATGTACTGCCGGATCATAACCATTTCCATTCAGCCATTCCACCATTGTAGTCCCCTCCATTGGACACATGACAAAGCGGTTTTTCACTTCACATGTTCCAATCTTTGCACCTGTAAACAGGATTTCATATTCTTTTTTCATCGGTCCTCTCCTTTTCTTTTGAATAATTCTTAAGGTTGACATTTGTAACTCTTAGTATTATAATGACAAAATATTATCAAATGTCAATGGTCTTAGCATAAGACTTACAAACTGGAGGTTATGTAAATGTATTCCGGTTCGAATATTACCGCTCGTCACTCTATGTCCGATTTATCAAACGCACTGTTTCATTTACTTCATCAGTATAAATATAATGAAATCACTATTACCATGATATGCCAGGAGGCCCAAATATCCCGGCAGACTTTTTACAAATTATTCAAAAATAAAAAAGGGGTTGTTCAATATTGATCAGCCCCTTGTCAAGTAGACAAGTGAAATATCTAAAATAAGACTACA
>ENA-UOOI01000271-UOOI01000271.1-fermentation-metagenome-genome-assembly--contig:-NODE-271-length-67156-cov-6.657412_pt1 | contig 67156 bp, 88 predicted proteins | sample MGYA00245779_ERZ724027 | MGnify/ENA primary metagenome ERZ724027 (study PRJEB28704, sample SAMN03018318) | fermentation metagenome | biome: anthropogenic terrestrial biome; feature: soil; material...
TATCCAAAGATAAAGGGGGCTCATATTCAGAATAAGATTGATGAGGTTATAGCTTAATGAAATACAGTACCCACGTTTACGCCTGTCTCTTCGTCGCTCTCTCTTCTTCAATCTGGGGCTTCTTGACAGGCTATTTAAATTTTCAAGGATTACAAAACTTCTGGATTGGAATGATGCCCTATACATTCCTTATAACAAGCGACCTGGACTCTCAGGAAAGTATTGTTAGAAAGCTATGGGGCCCTTTCGGGAGAATTTGGGAACCTTTTTCAAAAGCTGGACACCGGGAGATACTTCATGATTATGCATGGGGGCCTTTCATTTTGATAAGTTTTTTATGGGTTCCGTTGACTGTTTACGGGTATCATGTTTCGATTGAGAGTATAATAGGAGCTGTACTTATGTTATGGACTCATATAATTACTGATAAGGTATATTCTGGGTATCGGGCTATTGTGCCTGATTGGATTGAGAGAAAGTTAAGGAAGGTGTTTTAAAATGGATAATAAAGAATTTGGTACTCGCCCGATTTTATATATATCTGGTCCGTTTTCTCATTCAGATCCTATACACGGAATTAATGAAAATATATTAAAAGCCTCTAAGATAGCCCTTGAAGCTTGGGTTTTCGGATGGGCTGCGTTATGTCCTCATAAAAATACATCCGGGTTTCAGCATTGTAATGAAAAATGGGAAATCTGGATGGATGGCGATATATCATTTATTCGCCGGATGTCAGTTAAAGCCGGTGATGCACTTCTTATGATCCCTGATTGGGAACTGTCCGAAGGTGCGAAGCTTGAGAGGTTTATAGCTGAAGAAATGGGGATTCCGGTTTATGAGTATGAGAAAGATGGGATGCCTACCCCTTTAACAACTACCTTTTAAGATAAAATGTCGTTATTTCAATTATTAACTTTTTTGAGTATATAAGTAAATTTTCTTATAGATTAATATCAATAATTTTATAATTAAAAATAACTACCTTTTTATATTATGTCGTTGTTTATTAAGTATATAATTAATAGGAGAGTATAGGAGCTGATGAATAATGGATAACGGCCTAGTAACTGGCGACGGTACAAAAGTCCTAACCGTCCAAGAATATGATAAATTTATTCAGTTTATCCCTGAAAAAAAACAACCGCAGAAAACATATAGACCGGCGTTTGAGCTTAATGTAATAACAGGACTGCGATACATTGAGCTTCAAAGGCTGCATGATAATCCAGGCTGGTATCACAAAGAAAGAAACCAGATTATCTTACCTCCGGATGCTCAGAAGAAGGTTAAGCAGAAACTTGTTAAGAGGACTATAGACAAACTGCCCTCTACATTTCCATATCTTTTCAAGGCTTTCTTAGAGGCTCCTAGACCGCCTCATAGAGATAGCTGGAATAAGAACCTAAAGAGATGGTCTGAAAAAGCTGGTATAGCGCCTAAGATTGGTCCGAAAACACCGAGGAAAACGATTGAGAGCTGGATGTTGAAATGTGGGATACCTGAGATAGAAATATACGGAAGACAAGGACATGATCCGGTAACATCTTTAAGGCATTATCAGAGTTTAAGTTTCACTGATTATGAAATGCGAGATATTGAGAAGAGGTTGACGGAATGGGGAATATTGAGGAAGTGAGAAAATGAAAGTCTTAGTCGGTTGTGAGTGTTCTGGAACTGTTAGAGATGCATTTCTTGAGAAAGGGCACGATGCAATAAGTTGTGATTTAAAACCATCTACACGACCTGGACCACATTACCAGGGAGACGTGATGGACATTATAAACGATGGTTGGGATTTAGCTGTGTTCCATCCAGACTGTACACATCTCGCGGTTTCAGGTGCTAGATGGTTTTATAAAAAACAGAAAGAACAAAAAGAAGCTTTAGATTTTGTAAGATTGTTGATGAGTGCCGACATTCCAAAAATAGCAATAGAAAACCCAGTTTCTATAATTTCTACTCATATAAGGAAACCTGACCAGATAGTCCAGCCGTACATGTTTGGAGATCCTCATACAAAAACAACTTGTCTTTGGCTTAAAAATCTCCCACTTCTCCAGCCTACGAATATTGTAAGCAAAGGTAAAAGACACATCACGAAAAGCGGAAAAAGCCTTCCTGAATGGTATAATCTTCCCCCTAGTGAAGATAGAGCAGAGATCAGATCAAAAACGTTTGAAGGATTCGCAAGAGCAATGGCTGAACAATGGGGCTAAATCAATAATGTATAACTATATACATCGTTTAACCGACTGCGTTTTTAACATACGTTAACCTGAATAAAATTAATTTCTAATTTTTAGTTTTTCCTAATTTTTTAACTTTTTCATTTCTCCCCTATGTGTTTGTTTGCTCGATTATTCTATAACATATAGGAATATAGAAGTTATTACCGATAACCGTAACATTAAACACAAAAAAACATTGAGAAACATATAGTCAAATATCATATCGTTTTTTGTATGGTTACCGATAGCGATTATCTTAATATCATTTTTTACTTGTTTTAATAACTTTGTTAACCATTGCATTGATGATCAAACTTATACAATAATGTATTTTATATATTTCTATTTGATAAAATGGCAAAGGTATATACCAATCAGTAGATTATTAGATAATTGATTAATCGGATAATCAATAATTAGGAGAGATGATAGTGTTGTCAGAACCACAAAGAATTGCTCTTGATCAGATAAAGAAAATGAAAGCGTTAAATGGTGATAACATGCCAATGATCGGGTTTTCAATACCAGACCACGTTTTAAAAATACGATATGGAATTAAGAAACAAACAACCAGAAAACCAAGAAAGTCGCCTTTGAAATCAGGGGATTTACTGGTTATGTATTATATCCCTAGAATGAAGAAAGGAACTTGTAAAAACTGCGTGAATGTGGACTGTTATAAAGAACTAGAATCTAGACAAAGTTCTTTAAATACAGATGGTTGCGAGAAATGGACTAATCTTCTAGGACGGGCAAGAGTAACAAGATGTGTAAATATTATTCCTAATCAATTGTCCCTCTCAGAAATCAGTAATTGGAGTACGAAAGACGGGTTTGATACTTTATTAGACGCCGATAGGTGGTTTATGGGACAATATGGGCCTGAATGGTGGACGGATGAATGGAATGTAATTGAGTTTGAGTTATTGGAGGCAGGGGAATGAGTGTATTATCCATTATTTAAAATTAAAAAATGTTAATTGAAATAGAGGATATATTCCTCATCATTTTCTCTTTTACTATACTACAATGATTTCGTACAGAAAGTTATATTGTATGCAGCCATAAATTAATAATTATGGTACGACTCATCATTTCATGCAAATCTCAAACCGCAATTGCCAACATTCTAGAAATGGTTAAGGACATCTCAGTTAATACCGAAATCTATGTTAGATTATCTGATAACAATATAATCAATGCAATTGGATCCGACGGAGAACTAAGAACATACCAAGGGACCACCTCAAAAACAATAAATCAAGCTCTTTCTCGTGGGGGAATTATAGTTCTTGCTCCGCATACGATATATTCAATTGATGAATCTCTATTATTCCAGAGTAACACAGTTTTAGAGGGAAATGGTGCAACTATCAAGCTCGCACAAGGATTGCCAATGTGGGGTTATAATGGATGCCCGATTAAAGATGAAAAAGCTATGTTGATGATTCTAGGCAATTCTGCAAGCAATGTTACAATAAGAAATTTAATTGTAGATGGTAGCCAGTCGGATTATTATCCCAAAGTTAAGCTAGGGACCTCCTGTTATAACATGGCAACTTTAATAGGATGCAATGGGCTCATTATCGAAAACTGCACTTTCAAGAATGGATGTAATGATGCAGTTTTATTAAATGACTGTAAAAATATTAATATTGATAATATAATAGTTAATAAATGCGGGCATGATGGGATTTATTCTTATTATGTTGATGGGATTTCAGTCAAGAATTCAACATTTTTAAATAGGACAAACTCTTCTTGTAGATTTTACAATGTTGAAAATGGGGAATTTCTTAATAATGAGTGTTCGACTTCTGGCGGTGGGCATACAGGCCTACAGTTGCAGGGGGATCTGAAGAATATCTATGTAGCTGAAAATTATATCAAGGGATTGCCTTATCCTGGGATTCTATCTATTAATGCAAAAATGAAAAATGTAGTGATTGAGAATAATAAAATAGAGAAGTGTAAATCTCCTGGGATAAGTGTAAGTGGTGCGGTTTTGAGAAATAATGATGTGAGTTATTAATCTATAGTCGAGTAATCCTCTACAACTACCTTTTTAAAAAACGTAGTTATTTATTAAAGTTATTATAAATTGCTTTATATTATTTTATACAATTTTTTAATTGGTTATTCTCAAAAACCCTATTCTATGCAAAAACCTTGTGGTATCAAACCGCACAAGGTTTTTATACATCGGTGTATTATTACTTATAGAGGTTTTTATATGGAAAATAGAAAAACTGCTTTTTTGTATATTCGGACTTCTACAACGGACCAAAGGAACAGCATAGAACTTCAGGAGAAAAACTTACTAGAATATTGTAAAAAAATGGATATTTCGGTTTTAAATAAATTTATAGATTTTGGGATTTCTGGAAAGTCGGCTTCTGAAAGACCAGAGTTTACAAAGATGATGAATTTAATAGCTAATTCTGAAAAAGCGCCGGCTGATATGGTGCTATGTACTAAATTAGACAGGTTTGCTAGATCTATTCTTGATTTGTCTGTGAATATATCAATTTTGAATGAAAAATGTATGACCTTCTGTACGTTAACGCAGTCTTTTGAAACTTGCACGCCGGTCGGAAAACTCACACTTAATATTCTTGGGTCATTTGCTGAGTTTGAGAGGGATCTGATAAACGAAAGGACAAGAGAAGGGTACCAGGCGGCAAAGGCTAAAGGAGTTATCTGCAACCGACCTAGGAAGGATATACCAAAAAAGAAAGTTTTGGAATATTTAGAGAAGGGACTTTCTGCTACTGCCATATCTAAGTTATTGGGGACTACTACCGGGACTATTAAGAATAGGTTGAATGAGTGGGGATATTATTATGATGGGTTTGAATGGAAATTGAAGCAGTGAGGAAGTGAGTACATGATTAACGCCTTCTCTTTATGTTATTATTTTAAATATTTTTTATATTTATATTGGATTTTTAGATACCAAACTGGCATCATGATCCAGAATCGTATCTTTCTCTTTATAGTAAGATTTTCGTAATTTAAAATGAGTTTTGTGTTGTATATATATCCTTTATATACCATCGTTTACCTCCACGTTCTTATGTCCATCTTCCCAATAATCCAATACTCTACTTATTACATCATCAAATGAGTCTCCCATTTTTCCAATATCCATAATTCTATCTACATTTTTATACGAGATTCTCTTGTGAGTGGAATCTCCAGTGCGTTCTTTTGCCATATATCTAGATACATGTTAATTGTATATATAAGTTACCTAAGGTAATATTGTTACCAGTGGTAACTTATATATACTTTGGGTGTGTATACTTACTTGCACTAGGGCCAACGGACAAACATTACCCACGTGTAAAAATATAGAAGGCGTTAACAATGAGTTTTAAAATCGGAACTGTTGTAAGATTTGGAGACCAGAAAACAACTGGTCGTGTAATACAATCGAATGACGACGAATCCCTAGTTCATTTCAACGACGGAGACAGGTGTGCAGTAGCAACCTGCTATCTATCGGAGGCCACAGTATGACTGAAAAACAGTTAACGGTTGTAATGGCAGACAGGCGGGTTCAAGCAATCCGCCATGATAAACAGCTTCCTCGATTTAAGAGAGCTGCAAATGCAAAGAGTTGGAGGGGTGCGCTATGATATCCCCTACTTATTATTCCCTTCATCCGGACTCATTTGGAGAATCGAGCCCTGATTTCCCAACATTTTTGGAGGAGCATCCGGAATGTTTCCCTGATGAAGACGATATCGAGCTCCGTTCGTTGTATACTGTACGGAATCCATACGAGGAGGACTCCGAGTGGGGAATATGAGATACTGTACCCCAGGAACTCCTAAGTCTAGATGGAAAGCGTTTCAAGAGGAAGCTCAGGTGCGATCAACACCGAGCAACAAAATTGAAGAGTCTGTAATTAAGGAGATTAAACTGAAATTGCGGACTATCAATCCGGAGACTGGCTTTTATTATGGAGTTAGGGAGGTCGCGGCTCTTACAGGAGTTGGTCGAAATACGATCTCAAAAATAGATTACAAAATGAGACGAAATAACAATTTTTAATTTCTTTTTTTTAAAACGGTAAGTAAAATATGATAGACGTTAACTTATAAATATATGATTTTTCAATATATGATTTGAGTGCATCAACAGTGCATTCCAGAAGTTAACGCCTTCTGAACGCAGGATATCAGGGGTTAATGTCCGTTTTCCCCTGCCTGCACTGTTATTATATTTCTTATAAATATACACTTAAATATATTTAAATGCCGATGCTCCATTCCATCTTTTCATCATCCCAATGCAACCCAACATCCTTTTTTAATTTCTCCCACCTCTCCGCAGGTACATCCCTGGAATCTCCATAATAGACCTGCGCTCGGTGACGGCAGCGAGGTTCTCTCAGACAGCTCTCCGCGTATTCGGATTGTACAGTACCATATTTGTAGACCTGACCTAATAGGGCAATATGCCAAGGACGCGCTCGTTCGTCTGCAGGACCTGCGAAAACCCAACTATCAAAACCGTCTATTTTATTTTGTGATGTTCTGCCCGCCTCATAAGCTCTGTGTGCGGCGTTCTCCCCTAGAAGAGACGCATATACTAGAACAGACGCATAAAATGGCTTCTCGATCGTCTTAGAGACCTCGGATAATTTGAGGTTCTTATCGACGTAAATTTCTTTTTTCGTTTTGCCTACATTGTCAATGATGATTGTTTCCTCTCCGGAGAAGACTGCCTGAACATAGTCTCTGATCTCATCCGCGGTTTTTCCATCTTTGACCATAGTTTTGACTTGAGATATGATCTGATCCTGGGCAACATCATTAAATTTATTAATATATCCTAAAAATAGTGCAACTAATAGCGCTATTTCAGCTTTTTCCTCGGTCGTGAGTCCTTCGTCATCGTCTAGTTCTTCAGATAGGAGTGACTTTGTGGACTGGTGTTTTGCTGCTGCGGTCCTGCCTGCTGTGTAGTTTGCAGCGATTTCTATGGATAGAGATTCAGCTTGTGATTTTTTTATCTGTTTAAAAGTTGATTTTAGTTTATACTGGAAAGTTGATAATTTGAAGGTCATTGATAAAAAAGAATGGGTTGATAAATAAAAGGGAAAATTAAACGTTGTACTAAAGCACGTAGCATACAATCCGTAATGTACGTGTTATGTTCACTCCTCCAGCTTCTCCAGCAATGTTTTTATTTTTTTACATCCAGCTTCATTTAGTTTTATCTCTGCGATATATCTATTTTCAAAATGTTCAATTTTTTCAACCATGCCAACAAGTGTTTCTCCTGCGCACGCTTGAGTATTTACGAACTTATGTATGCATCTTTCCATGTTGTACTAAAATCCCCTAACCCCAATAAACATTCCGTCGTTAATATTCTACATCAAACATTTCTAATATGGTCTCCTGTGCAGTCTCATAAGCGTCCTGTAATTTTTTTACAATCTTATCTTCTTTAAATCCACTGGGAGCCGTTGGATTTGCCTTAGAAATCAATCCATCCTCCTGCAGGACCTGATACAAACATGATTTTAATATTGCATTGATCGCGCTTGCATCCTGTTGTGGAATCATGAGGTTATCCGGCTCAGTAGCAGCTCTGAAATTGCCCAACCCCAGCAGTCCAAACCCGTATTCCTCTCCAAGGGCTTGCAGATCTTCCCTGCAGGCTCCTATATATTTGATCTGAGTTAATGTCTCTGCCCGCGTTTTGAATGTCTGCGCCTCAGTGAGCAGATCTTTAGTATCTGGCATATCCAGAACAAACCTCGCTTTTATATCATCAAAAGAATATGTTACAGTTATTTCTTCTTCTCCATCTATTGTTATTCCCTGCCAGGTTCTTCCTTCGAACGTAAGCCTGATAATCCTATCTGCTACCGCTTCATATTCCGTGCGCTCCCCTGCGTGCACAGAGTTGAATATTTGAAGGATGTTGCGGGAGGATGCCAGTTCAGTGCCTGTCGCAAGTACCAACGACATTGGAAAACCAAAATTAAACCCTATTTCCTCGTTTAGATTGTTAATAAGTCCTTGTATTAGCTGGAATGACACATTTCTCGAAGATTCAACCGGTTTCAGTGCTAGGTCTGGACCTGATACAAAGACTCCTCCGTTTTTGAGGGAGTTGATAACTTCCTTTCCAGCTTTGTTTATCGAATCTACAAACGCATTATAGTTAGCCAGTTCAGCTTCATAGTTCATAGAGCCTTGGTACGGTTTCTTAGGAAGTGATGAAATGATTACAGGATTGCCCATGTTGTCCTTGCTCTCTTTTAGAACTCCAGATATCAAATGGAGGAACGGGGAGAGAGCTGCATAGATTAGATTTGGAGATGTGACAAGAAGTAAACGTTTAAGCCAGATCGCTAAGATTACAGAATCGATTGGCGCAGGATTATAATTTTTGTAACTGCCGTCGTCATCATCATAATTATATTTCTGTGTAGCCTGCGTATTATGCATAGCAATTACGCGCTCAGCTGCTGCAATCCTGAGATTTGAGATTGATGATATATTGTATTTATTTTTATATGTCTCGAATAGGTCAAATACTTTTAAATTGTTACCAACCCCACGCCCTTGAATGTAGGTAGCATTGACATCCTGTATGGTGATAGGTATTTCAAAAGTGGCAAGTGTGTACGGGATAAACCAGCTATCAACATCCTCGTAAGATCCAAATTTTGACCATGTTTTCTGAATTCTTGCATGTTGATGATAGGCCACTACTGAGGAGTCCCAGGGGTCATTATAGACTTCAACTGAGGATGGTTCTATTTTTTCTAGTCTTATTATGTTTCCAGATTTGTCAGGGTCCATCCTGCGGTATGAATTGCCGGTAAGAATTGCGAAATCTAGATAGTCCTCGCGGAAAACCTGCATTAAATCGAGAGACTCTAGATAGTCTGTTATCTCTTCGATTGCTGCCGAATACAGTTTATTATCTTTAGTCTGTATTGAAAACCCCTTAAGAAGGACATTTTTTAGGTATGGATAGATTGTCCCTTTGAGTAATGGATCTGCTAAAAACGCCTCTTGTCTCATTTTTGGAGTCGCGCGAGGGAGTTTCTCTTTGGTTTCATTTATCCATTTTAGGGTTTTTTCATGGGAGAAATAGGGATAATCTGAGGGTTCCGCGACTCCGGCGCCTACTGGAGAGGCTTGGAGGTCTTTGGGAGTTGTAGAAAAGAGTTGATCTGAATCTGGCATATATTAGACTGTGTGGAAAAAGAGTGATAAAGGAAAATTAATTACCTCCAATCGCATGGTTTTTCATTGCGGTATTCCGGCATCATAACACAGTCGATATAGTATCCTCCCTTATGTACCATGCCTTGACTGAACCGGCTTGTCAATCGTACCTTATCGTATCCACCCTCAACGGCTGCATATTTGTCATAGTATGAAAGATACCTCACATTGTTTGTGATGAGATACGCCCATATATCCCGCCAATCGAGGTCACGAAGGGGAAAAGCTACTCTCCTAGTTCCGTCTCTTTGCACGAGTGTACCTTTTACTCTTCTGGCCCTCCTCGTGCTCTCCTGCCCCCGGATACCCAACAATTCAACTGTGCAATCGTGTTTTTTCATCACTCTGAAAAGATTCCCAAAAAATCTTTTGGAGTTTGGGGTTTTGTGCCCACAACTGTATAATATTTTTGCCCCTGCTTCTCTTCCAATTTTCACAATATCATCAGTCATTGCCTTTGGCATCTTGATCTGTTGGGATTCATAATCATATCCTGAATCACTGTAATAGACAGGAACCCCCTCATCTTGTAGCATGACCATTCGGAGCATCACAAGGCTGTCCTTGCCCCCACTATAGAGGACTACTGGCTTTTCTGTCTGTAATACCTGTTTGATATTGTTCTCTGCTTCCTTTATCCGGTTTTTGTATTCCGGAAGTTCAGCCCACAATTCAAACATTTCGCGCCATTCTAGAGGCATCATAACATATCCCTTCCTGATAAGTCATATAATGCGATTGCCAACGCCGCTTCCGTTGTTAAACAAAGCTTATTTGAAGTTTGGATCTGAACCATGTTTATAAAGTCTTTTTTACGCAATGTCGTGGATTCCCCACCAATTGCTATGTATTTTATATTCGTCAATGGACAATCCCGCATAGATTGGTGTTGCGAATTGATTTCAAGCGCTAAAATTTCAGAGGGATCAAAATCTTCGAGGGAATCGATGGTGTGTACCTTAACTTTATCAGCGGCTGAATATAAATTTCCTTTCGTTTGCCCTGCGCAATTGAGGCAATATAGATCATAGACTCCAAATGAATAGCATGTCCGTATTGCCCGATTTAGGTTGCGCCCGACTCCTACAAGAATAACTCCCTTTATCAAAACTACTCATCTCCGCATGTTAATTTTAAGACTGGTGTCCTGGGTCTGCTTTGCCCCCACCGTTGAGTAATTCGGCCCTGACAGCTTCCCATCCAGGGAAACCGCCTATCATCCTATCGTCTATATATACACTAGCTACTATCTTTTGAGATGTTTTGTATTTCATAGGTTGCACGTTTTCGTTAATCCCATCAAAAAGTTCTAATATCCCGTGTCTGCTTAAATAATTTTTTGCGGCAGTTAAATTACGGCCTGCACGACATGTCCATAATACCAATTTCCATCCATCATCTTTCAGATCTTTTAGTGTGTTTATACAGTCGACTGTCGGTGGTTCGTAGAGATTTGATTGCTCAGTGGGTTTGATTGTGCCATCAAAATCTATAGCTGCGATTTTATATTTTCGTTTCATAGAATATAGCCCCAGGTGCTGCACACATTGTTATATTTTTCTTATCCCAATAAGGTGCTTTCCAGGCGAGCCTCTGAGCTACAGAAGGATACCCATAGATCGGCTGAAAATCTTTTGCCGGGAGTGGCCTCATACACTGTCCATCTTTCACAAAAGAATAATCATCTTCCGTTTCTTCTATTGAAATCTTTCTAACAATCCCGTATCCTATGTCAGTTTTCTTACCAAGTGATGTAAGGTCATCCAAAATGGATTCACATTCTCGGATAGACCCATTATAATAAAATGTAACTGTTCTCGTAGGGATTACCGGGAATTTCATCATATAATTTTTGAAAAAGCCCTGTCCTAAACGTATTCGTTTGATTTTGGAGTTTACGTGGTTCAGGTGATCCTCATCAAATCTTTTGTAGACTGACTCTGTTTTTATAATATCAGTATCAAATTGTGATACCGATGCGTGATAAACTTCCTTTGTCTGTTTCAAGGGGAGCTTAAGAATGTTGTGGACAGGCAGAGGATTTTTTGCAGGCAGGTTATAATATTCATCCCCAAGGACCCGCCTCATAAGTAGAGCCATTAGAACACTATCACCGTGAATATACGGGTTTGCCAGTAAGAGGGGGGAACCGAGTTTTATTTCAACTTTGAAAGGTTGAAAGTTTGAAGGGGGTGTGTACCCCTTCAATTTTCGATATACTGCCTGCATTACCTCGCCTCAAGCTGTTTCAGAGTGTTGCAGATCTGCTCTTTGTTGTCTTCGATGAATTTCAGATAGGCTGAATCATCTGTAAGCTCGTAATTCAGCTTCACTGTACCATATCCTACGCCCGATTTTCCGCCTACCCAGGGATGATCTCTCCAGAGGTTCAATGCCCGAGCCAGGACAGCCTTCTCTACATCATTTGGATTGTCGAGCGCGAAGGAATGGACGAATATTGTTCCAGGATTGACCACTTCAAAATTCATAAGCATCTGATGTGCCTGTTCACCTTCTTGTCTGGCTTCCTTGACATCATCAAGGCGGGTCATGAAATCAAACGAAACAAGCTCATATATGCTTGTAGTAGGCTGTACTGGCAGGTCATCCGGCAAGAAGTCCTTAAGCTCTGCGCAAATAGGCTGTGCAATTGCACATTTCAGTTTCCCCTCAAACATCTGATTGCCGAGAGCTGTACCTAGGACCGCAAGAGGTGGAAGTTCAGCGCGAAGTCTCTTTTTCATGTCAATGTCGATGAGTCCTGAATCCTTGCTGTCAACAGCCTCCAGGATGCCGCCCGTAAACAACATATGATAGATTTTCATGTTTGCAAGGGTGTACCCGACTCTTTCAAGTAGATCGTCCCAGATCATCCGGCGTAATACCCCTCTTATGGCATTGCCAGAGATCACCGGGATTTCAATGACAGAATTGTCCACAATGTAAGCCTGTCTTCTGATAAGGCTCTGATTACCTGCTTTCTCGTCTCCTCCGTGATGAATAGGCGACTGTGCGGTAATGAATCCGGGTACTCGTAATACGGTCATTAGAATCCCTCCAAACTTGCGTTTCCTTTAAGTTTCTTAGCTGTTTCAAACTGTTCTTTAGCTTCCTTCTGAGTCAAGAGGGCAACTAATACCGCCTCTTTTCCCATCATTTTTCTGACTCTTTCGCGCTCGTCTTCGAGCATGGATATATCTACAGTATCCATGCTTGCGGATGGAAGCCCTAACCCTTTGCATACTTTCTCAAGCATCTGAGGCACGTTCTCCATTCCGGCCGCCGCCCGGAGTCTTTCTGAGAAAACATCAACTGAAGATCTTTTCATAGATGTCATATCTTTCCAGGAAACTCTTTTCCAGATTCCAGAAAGTGTTTTTGCCAACAGTCCTCTTAATTCTTTGTCTGTTATTTCCATATTATCAGCTCACGAATATAGCTAGGTCCCAAAGAGGATTCCCAGCCAACTGTATAACTTTGTCAATTAATTCCTTGTCATACCCAAGCTTTTCATAGCTTTTTGCTTTGAGCTTTCCTGTAGAAAGTTCGGTTTTTGTAATTTTCTTTTCAAGAAGTTCGGAAATTAGAGTGCAATATTCGTTAAGTTTTTCAGTGTTCACCTCTATAAGATCATAATCGAGCCCAATTGTATAGTCAGTTTGTGACTCTTGGACTCGGTTGATTAGATTGAGCCAACCCTGTTTCTTCCAGGTCTTGGTAAGGTATATTACAAACGGAGGTTCGGGAGGGTTTAATAAGAGTTCTTTAGCCCCGTCTCTTTTTACTTCGGTGAAAGTGGATGGCGTGACTGCCCATGCTTTTTTCCTATACATCTGTTCATTGTAGACATGCCAGCATTCTGGGCAGATACATGAACCTCCTTGTATCAGATCATAAGCTGTGAAAGTGTCCTTCAATTTGGCTTTGTGACCTTGCTCGGTTTCTATACTACATAAAATACATATTCCTGTGATAGTGCCTGGCTCTGGTGTGATGCTTCTGGATGAGCATAATAATTTTGAAAGAGTGTTCATTTTATACCTCATGTAGGATAATTATTATAGTATCGCCATCTTTGATTTTTTTAAAAAACCTAGTTTTCACAGGAAGTTTACCTCCTTCCATATAGGTCTGAGGGAGTGACTGATAACACCGTCTAGTATCTCTCCGTGTGTCGTTCTCATCAACTGTGAGATTATCATCAGTTACGAGTATAGGGAGTGCTTTCGGGAGTGCTTTCAGCACTAACACATCTATTTGGAGACCAGGGGCAAGCCTGTTAATTATACTTCTTGCATATAATCTACCTGAGATCCGCTCAGTGTCAGTAATTTCTGACGATGATTTCACGATTGTATGTTTGATGTTGGAAAATGTTAGTTTAGAGGTCATTTTTTGACCTCAATCTAAGTTTCCGCTGATGTAAGCGAGTTCCTCAGTTTCATAGATAATATTGTTGAGTGGAACATATTCAGTGATTCCTTTTTCTTTCTCTGTGAAAATCATGAAAACCTCCTCGTCCAGTGCACTTTCAAGCAGGAAACTTTCTCCATACTCTTCGGAATCGTCTTCACCGAAATTGACTTTCACGTAGGTTAATCCTTCGTATTCGAGTTTGTCTTCTATCCATACCATGAAATCTGAGTCTTCGTATGGTTTTATATGCTCAACAAATGGAACTTCCCTTACTTTCCCATCAGAAATTATATAGTGAGTGAGGTCCGCATCGTTCACATAGTCGTACATGCTGTCATAGAGTCTAACTTTCCTTCCGTCAATGATAATTTCGTTTGCCATCGTATTTCACCTGTAGTATATAATATGAGTACAAAGTATATATATGTTTGTACTCATTGATAGATAAAAAAAATTAAATCCTTGATCCTCCTGCGAAGGATGTACCTACGAATGAGGTTATATACGGGCGAGATGGTTGCTGTATAAAGAAAGCTGTAAACGCTCCGTATCTGGAAGCATCCATGATGTGATCCATATATTTAACTGGCTCATCGAGAACGACTTTATCTTTAGTTTCTTTATATTTGTAATTCCTCGCCTCTTTAATCCAGTTTATAGAATCGCTTGAAACGTGTTTCTTTTTCCCTTTCATAAAGTCGATGCCTGCCTTTACGTCCTTTCTGGCAGGATGAACATTAAACCCTTGGTACTGAACGCCGTTTAAGTTTTTAGATTCACATAGTTCGGTTATCCTGTCTGGCTCTGCGTTATCTGCATAGATAATGTCAGTATGTGATATTTTATTTTCATTCATCCACTTATACAGGTCTTCTGTCGTTTTCCCAGATGCATAAAATAATTCTTTAAAATAAAGTTCTCCCTCATAAAACCAGATCTCAACGAGTGCCATAGGATTATTAAACCCGAAGTCGAGCCCGTAACAGTGCGGAGCATCCTTTAAGCCTTCTGACCATGTGGCAGAGTCTTCAATAAAAAACTTATCATATATTTTATTTTTAAGAACGCCTGGAATCCCCAGGCAGTACACGTTATAAAAGTTTTCATCGCTGTTTATGAGGTCCTCGAGTTCGTTAATAAATGACTGTGATAAGTTGATTTCGTTATCGTGGTAAGTGCTATGATGTTCATTAAATTTATCCGGCTCTGCTCTTGCCCTATCCAGCAGTTTAACGACCCAGTGATTCTCATCAATCGGATTGAAGGATAAAAAGATAGTTACATCCTCGGAATACTTATCTCTGGAAAGTCTAAGCCTTAACTGTTTGTAGTCTTCTTCTGTGAATTCTGTAGCCTCTTCCAGCCAGACTTCGGCAAATTCTCCGCCTTTTATCTTCTCGCTTTCATCGAGGGAAAGATAATACAACCTATTTTTTCCAACTTCAAAATAGTGATCTGTTTTATTTTCGTGATAGTGTACATTCCAGTCTTGAAGGATCGCTTTAAAAACTAGATAAGTTGTTAATTTCATAAATGGAAACGACTTTCTAAATACTGCCCTTCGTTTCCCATCCCCAGACATTAACTTGGTAATAAAATACTGAGCGATTGAAATGGATTTTCCAGACCCCGACCCACCGTGTTCTATCTTCGTTTTTTGCGGTTTATCAAATTCGGTAAAAAAGATATCGTTCAGGACTTCATACATTGTCTTCTTTCCTGCACGATTTTCTAGTAAGGTTGATTACTAGCTGTTGTTCTCCTCCGAGTTCAACCTTTTCCCTTCTCCCAAACTCTTCAGGATGCCTCCTCTCTAATATCCACGCGCTAGCCTGCCAACTCCCATCAGTCGCCGCCTTTGTTATTAATTTTAGATGCAGTTGAACTGCCTTCGCCTTACACGCTTTCACATGTTCGGCGAATTCAAAAAACTTCCCTTTGCTTTCGTTTTCGCCTCGTTTTATCCAGTTGTAGAATGTGACTTCTGTTATTCCTGCGGCTTCGGCTGCGAATTTCAGAGGCATACCTAGGGTTATGTTGTTGCCGATTTGTTCTTGGAGTTGGAGGGTTAGTTTTAGTTTTGCCATTAGTTCAGCTTCTTTGCGGTTTGGTTTGTGAATTGTTCCCATCTGGAGAGAATAACGTCGCAGTAATGCTCGCTTCTTTCGCAGCATAGACAAGTTTTATTTATCTGTTCAGACGCGATTAAGGTAGTTCCTGAACCTGCATAAACATCAATTATTATAGAAACATCTTGACCGTATTCACTAATCAAATCTGCGATAAGTTTAACGGGTTTCTGAGTAGGATGAAAACGTTCTTTTTCTTTGCCTATAAGTCCATTATATTCAAATTCTTTGATTTTAACACTGTCTCTTTTTATGTTAGTCCAAACGAGTTCAGCGTCCCCGAACGTTGGCATTGTGTTATTTTTGTCCCATACTATCCAATGTTTGCCCTGTGGTAGTATATGAGCAAAATAGTTACCGCCAAAAATGAAAACTTTGTCAGCTAAGGAAAGAATCAAATCAAATGTATCTTTCGAGGGAATTTCACTGTCCCAATCGTCTTCATATCGTCTTCTTTTAATTGGTGTCCCAAAGCCCCCAAAGCCCCCAAAACCCTTATCTCTTTTAACCCCGTATGGCGGATCAGTTAAAACCATGTCAATTTTATCATTTTCAATTAATTTTTTAATATTCTCTTTTATAGAAGAATCCGCACAAAGCAGTCTATGCCTCCCCAACTGCCATAAATCACCCTCTTTACACCTTGTTTCTATTTCTCCATCTGAATTAAATTCATCCTCAACAACTTCCCCAACCTCACCACTTTGCAAAAGAGAATCGATATCCTCACTAGAAAACCCCACCGCCTCAATATCAAAATCTGGAATACTCAAAGCCCCTTCCAACAACTCCCCTAATAAATCCCGGTCCTCTTCTGCTAATTTCGCAAGCTGATTATCAGCAATAACATAAGCAACCGCCTTTTCATAAGGGAGATCAATAAAAATAGTAGGAACCTCGGATAATCCAATTTCCTGAGCAGCTTTTAACCTGGCATGTCCGGCAATTACCATATTATCCTGAGAAACGAGGATAGGAGAAGTAAACCCAAATTCCCGCATACTCTTTTTTAGCATGGTTAATTGTTTTTCAGGGTGGTTATATGGGTTCTTTTGGAAGGGTTTTAATTCGGATGGGGATTTATAAATAATTTCCAAATGATAAGGCTCCTGTTAGGATTATGACTCTTTTATATACTTAAATTACTAAAGTAAATTATGTATCTCATAATATTTAAATAAAAATCAAATCCTCAATACTCCACCCTGTCAAATAAAGAATAACACCACAAATTGACATCGCCCACAAAAATGAGAAATAATATAACTGCACTCTATCACCGCGTTTATAATTTCTCCATATAAACGGAGGATACCCTATGCAGTAAATCAGATTCGCATAAAATGCTTGATTCACCATACAGGCGAATTGAGCAAGGATGTTTGGGAGGGTGATCAGGAATTCAATCATTAATCCTCGGGTGTTTTAAGTGAGACTGTTATAGTGCCGTATTTCTCTGTGAGTACTTTCAATTCATCATGAAACGTGACGCAGATTTTGTTTAAGAGTTCGTCGGTGTCTTTGTTAAAACCATCTTGTGTTTTTTTGTAAGTCATCCAATTACCTCGACTGTTTTAATATTGACATGAATTTATCTCGTTGAAAAATTTGGAATCGTGTCTTCAGATAAACCATATAATCGCCACAATTAAAATTACAACTGATCCCACATCAAAACAGGTATCCCATCAAGATAATCAAATTCTTCAGGAAACAATTCATAAATCTTTGAATTATCAAGGAACCCTAAACCTCTTAAAAGGATCAACTCTTCGATTGTCATGTACTCGAAATCGTCTTCGAGCATATGAAGTTCAATGTAATCTATTACTTTTTCAAGATCTGAATTTAGATAAATATTAAGATCTAAGATAATTCCTAACTTTACGAACATTTTAGCCCGTTTTAACTTAATTTTTGCTGGAAGATAATGATATTTGGATTTTGGAACACTCATTAACCTCATATTACCACCAGTTATTTATTAGAGATTATTTCTTGTAAGTTCGCGTAAGTACTTACTTACAAGAAATGGGAAATATGTAAGCGAGAAACACTCCCCTTGCCAATCCATCACATGAAATAGTAACACTCTATAATCTATTCGTATTCATCTATATATTATATTCAAAGAAGTTAAACGACATTTTTAGTCAGGTTTTCTTCTTTATTATTCAAACCCTTCCTTTTGTATTACATTTTACCTCAAAACCTTCTTTTTCTCACCATATCATTTGTCAGGCTGTAAGTAAGTACCTACACAAACCTACGCTCTTGTAAGTTAGAACCTACACCTTTTAGTTATATTGTCTTTCGATATATTCTATAAAGTTTCTATTTTTATCATTCTTTCCGAGTCGAACTTCGTCAGGAAATTGCTCAACTGCCTTTCTCATTACATCCATTGCATTCTGGCGAATTCCCTTCTTTTTTATCCGTTGATCTTCTCTAACTTCTTCACTCAAAAAGAACTTCTGAACCTCGGTTCCGAGCATAAACTTTTTACCGTTCCTATATGGTATATTAGATAGTTTATCTCGGAGGAGCCGCGCCCGCACTTCTGTTTTGTTTCCATCAACGAGAATAGTTTCTCTCAAAACAGGAAGTGAGGCGTCGTTAATCCGTTCAGACAAAAGGGCTAACTGGTCTGGGATGGGCTGGAGAACCGTTTTTTTCTTATCTTTATTCATCACCTGTTCGAATGGTTCCATGTTATCCCATTCCCAATCAGAGCCCACACAATGTTTATCAACGTCAAGACCGTTGAAGTCCATAACCAGAGCTATTTTTTTCAATATTTGATATTGAGGGGAAGTCAGGAACTTATAGAACATTAAATTCATAACCTCCTGAACTTCCGGGTCCTTCATGAGAGTTAGCAATTCTTGGACTTTAGGGTTTGACATCTTTGCCATTGGAATCATCTTTTCATCTCACAAATATTTTGTATATACATCATACCGAGTACATTGCATATATATCTTATGCTTTTAGAATCATGCTTCGCGTATCCATAATCATTCTCCTTAATTTTAGAAACGTGATTCAAAAGATATATATAGCGTGCGTACATATCTTTAGCAGGTGTTTTTATGGCACAGGAAAAGCGATTCACTGTAACAAAAGCTAAAAAGGCATATAATGTATGTAAAAAAAATCCATATTTACCAGCTATCTGTTTTGCTGAACAAATGGGTTTTAGCGCAAGACACACCACACGCGAGCTAATGACTCTCGTAGGGGCTGGAGAATTTGAAAAAATACAATATGGGAATGTGTATCTATTCAGACCTATAAAACAACAGGTGGGTAAAAACTGATTAAACACTCATCACCACCAACCAATTAATCTAAAATCCTTTTTTTCCTCGGAATTCAGTTAGAACACTCCTGTTATTTCTACAGTGTATTTCTAAGTATTTAAACCAAAATTCAAACACTATTACGGGGAAATCATCCCCCAACCATCAACAAAATTCTCTTCCCCTCGTCTGTCAACTGAACATACCGACGATTCCCACCAAACACCCGATTTACGAATCCCTTCTTTTCTAATGAACTAACTACATCATACGCCCCAGCCGCAGACATTCTTAACACATCGGCAATCTCGGTCATATAAATTTTTTCACCAGAAGCACATCTCAAAACAGCTAGATAATTAGGGACTAGAGACGGCCAACATCCAAACACATCATCCAGTTGGACTATTCGTATTAGATCTTTTGGAAGTTCAACGGTTGAGCCTCTACTACTAATTTTCAACACTCTCGCATTCTCAGATAGCACACCGACATTAGCGTTTTTGATGTGCAGTTCTTTAGCGAGATCGTCCGGTATTTCGATGTATTTATTTAAGTAATGACTTACAGCTCTATCAAACGCGACTGTTATCTGGAGGGTTTTCATATTTCAACCCCCAATGAATCATTATGCAACATATCACACTCCTCTTTTATTTCAACGTAACAACTTCCTCTTCTTTTTTCAACTGCAACACCATTTATTTTATGTATATGATACCATGTTTTCCCCGGCGAGAATCCCACCGCCCTAGCAATCTCACCTATATTTTTCCCAGGATGCTTGGCAACATATTCAATAATTTTAGTCCTAATCGTCCCAGTCTCATAACCCCTTGGGATATGCAGCGAAATCCCATGAGCACGACGGGATCTGCTTTTATGCACTCGAAGGCATTGAGATACTATTATAGGCCTGCCACAAACAGGGCACAACATTGACACTGAATCGGTATCAACATCAATATAATGGATTTTGGGTTTCACATAGGGACACTGTTTTTTAACTATCATATGGACACCCCAAGCGCTCCACAAACGGCCTCATACTCGGCTTCCAACATGGCCTTCTTCTTGAGTAGTTCGGCTTCATCGCTGTAAGGCTCCACATCGAGTTTTAAAATAGTAGCATAGTTTTGCCTTAGCCACTGACGAATTAAGCTCTTATACAGTTCTATAGCGTTTTTGCGAGTGCCAGCGAACAATACAGGAATGCCTCTTGTATAGAGTGATGCTATCTTCCCCCGACGGGATTCCACATTAGCCCCTATATGGTCGAAGTTTCTTTTTTTCCCGGAAAAAGCCGGAGAATACAGAAGGAAATCGTTAAGTGTGCATTCCGCGATAACAACCATCTGAGTAAATCTAGGGTCCTCTCGAAAACGGTCAATCTCTCGATAAAACCTCTCGCAGTTTTCCGCACCCATAAGGGTAGAATAAAGATCCTCGCATCCTTTCGGTTTACCGCCCTTCCGTTCGGCTAGGATACTAACCCAACCGGCATACCCAGGGCCCCTGTAATAAGCTTGATAATCGCCTACCTGCTGGATTCCAGACTTCTCTTTCAAGAGCATGGGTCGTACATGATAGCCAAGATCATCCGAGGTCCAAGGCAATTGCTCGTTTTGAGCTGCAAAAATAGTAATATCTACGAGTTTCGCCCAGGACCCAACACGATCATTCAATTTCGATTGTATAGTTTCACTATCTGTATATTCTCTTAATGTTTCATAGAGGGTCTTAATTTCAGCTTCGTACTGCTGGATTGTCTTTTTCTTGGCTATTATAACCCCCTCCGACAGGTAAAAATAGATATAATTCCAGCAATAACCACTTTATTTTCTGTAGTCATTGGCTTCCCTCATTGATTTGGTCGTTTCCTCAGTCCGTTTTATGAGTTCAGAAAAAAATAGAGGGACGTCAGACGGCATCAGCAAACCCCCACGCAAACACTATCATTCCTCAGAACCTTTACACATTCCTTGCAAAACTTCTGCCGATCTGTCGCCCAGAACGTTTTTTGGCAGTTCCTGCAGGTTCTAGGCTCATACATAGCCGGGACAACTTTTCGTCTCACAGAGTCCACCTCATGCTTCGACAACCTCAGCCTTATCTTTCTTAATCTCAAAACTAATATGTGCCAGGGGGATTGAAACCCTGAAACTGTATTCATCATCATCGAGGATAACAACTTCACTATTTTTTGGGATTACATCATTATCAGCGGTCCACTGTACGAATCGCATGAATTTTCCCTTCATCTCAGGAGGGTACACGATAGGAAGCAACCTCCCACTAGGCTTTTGAGCATCAACAGACTTCTTACCTTTTATATGTGGGTTCTTCGTTGTGGCTGGAGTGGGGTTTTCACGCTTAGTAGGTTTAGAAATCGCTCTTGCGTCCCCACGATTTTCAACGATTCCAATACTTTTCAATCCAGCAATATACTCATCAATGAGTTTATCAGAGTCTTTTCGATGAGTATATATTACCTTCTCAGAGTCAACTGGGGACTCGGATATCTCAACACCATCATCGAAAACAATCACCCACTCAGAAGCCGGTTTTTTAACATTACATTCAAGTGTATATCCCCCTCCTAACGACATTGTCATTATTTCAGGTTTGTCGCAGTCTATCAGGTTATACCCTTTAGACTTCATATTAAGTAGAACTTCTAATTTCTTGGCTTCTTCACTGCTCATCTTTTCCCCTCTTCAAAAAATACACAAACATGTTCAATAGGGGATCTAGCGTCCCAATTCGCGTCTGGACATGCAACAGTCCTGAATGATGCACATTCATTACATTTTTCTTCGTTTTCTGCTGCAGCGAGAGCGTCTACCATCTTAGTATCAAATTTTGGTACTTTTGTCATAAAATCACCATTGTGACTACTCCCATCACTGAAGTGACGGGCATCTATCGGTAATCCGAAGAGATTGTAATCCCAATCTCAAAATGTTAATAGCGGCATTCTAAAACCGTTTTTCAAACTCCCTATAGGATTCGAACCTACGTCCAGAGATCCAAACTCTCTGATGATTGACCACTACACCAAGGGAGTAACTGCCCCCAAAATCCCAACAAGGATTCTGGGGTGATTGATCCAAAGCTAGTTTTGTTTCTGTTTTTGTGTCAGGGTTGTCCCTGAAGCCGTTCCTGGGGTTCGAACCCAGAGACCCTTACCTAACTCTAAAACCCGGAAAATAGCGGACCGTATTGTTTTTTGATGAGTTCCAGAGAGTTCAGGGGATCAGTCCCAAATTAACTAACGGCATTTTGGCCCCCCGGAGGTTAGGGGCACATTTTCCAAAAAATTAAAATCCGTTTTTAAAGGTATGCACAAGATTTCCCCAGGTGGTCAGCCTGGGTAAAGCGGTTTCTCAGAATCGAACTGAGCGCATGTTTATATTCATGCTACCAAACTGTTTTTACCAAACTGTTTTTTTAAACCGCAATCGGAGGAAAATCCCCCAAGTCTGCTCAAACATGGGGGAAATTTAGGAGGTCTGTTCATCTTGATTTGCCGGTGTCCGGAATTGAACCGAAAAGGGCCAAATGGGGGTAGAGATTTTAGAGGGTGTTGTAGAATTTCAGGAGATGACATCCCTATCACCGGCATAGTGGTTTTAATACTCAAGCCAAATCCTTTCACGGACCGCCTGCATTACTTCACCGTCTGGGAACATCATTTTTACACGTTGAAATGTGTCTTCTGACATTCTTCCAATCTGACTCTGGGCATTCGGTCTCACGTAATCACTCTCAAACTGTTGGTTCCATTCCATTTTTTTCAAGCAAAACCCGCAATCCCTCTTTCATGACCGCACGCTTTGCCTCCGCGAATGACCCGAAGTCTTCCACGGGCATTAACCGTTTTAGATCTGCGTTTTGCCTATCAGTTAATTCTCTGTCCATATGTACTACCTATTACTTATCTCAGTTTAATAACTACTACTAAATAGGTATCACATATATATAAACTTACCTACTTGGTATCAATTTGCATCAATTTTTAGGTATTTCAATCGTATAACTGTATAGTATACCACCATTTTAGTATGATGCAACACATAAATACATGTAACTTATATTAATTATCAATGTCAGAAGACCCAAGCGATGCTGGAACTGCAATTAAAACATCTGTATCACTCCCGCCGTATCTCCACGACTGGCTTAATAAAGTAGTACGAAATAAAACATTCAACTCCAAGTCAGGGGCAATGGTCGTAGCACTATCAGAACTAAAGGGGAAATTGGATTATATAGAGTCTACAAAGGGCGATTCTAATGAAAAAAGAATGTCAATGGACGACGTCTATATATCAATAATTTTAAAACTAACTTCAAATCATCCTGAACTCCGAGATGAAATTAATGAAATTATGGGGGAGCAATTTGTGAAATATTATGGATGCAAAAAAGAAGGAAAAACAGTATCATTCGAATGATTTGTCTAATCATCAGCAAGTATATTCCATAATCAACTATATATCTATTTTTATTTAAATAAATTTCGATATATGTTATATACTACATCCTCAATATTTGTATCTGGCGTTTTGTGAATAATTGCGCCAATCGGGGTTGAAAAATGCTAGCACAATGTGTATGCCCACACTGTCAGAAAGAATTCATAGAATCTGTACAAGTCGAATGCCTTGAAGAACAGATATTTGAATCGGAAGAGTCTGCAAAACGATATATCCAAAAAAATATAATTATAAAAACGTTACAAAGTGACGATATTTCAGACGAGTTTGAAATGGATTGATACACTCGTCGAGAGGCTCCCTCAAGCTTCTCGACGAGTGTATCAATCTTCTTTTCTACATGTTAATATTTTTCTTACCGCCTTTATGATCTCGTCCTTTTCATAGCTCGTCAGCGGTCTATCCTGTCTCAACAATTTACTTACTCTTCCCTCTCCTTTGAGCACTACATGCCCCGTTTTGTCAATTTCAAACGACTCTAATATATAAAGAACGTCGTCTGGAATTTCTAGTTTTGTAATCGCATTTCCGTTTTGTTGTTTCAGCGCGTTGATTTCATCCAAGGACGTCGTTAGTTTTGCAGCCCATATCTGCAAATATCCTTTTTTAATTACCCACGCAATAAGCGCGACAACTGTAGCTCCGAAACTTCCAATTACAGGAGCAAGAGTTTCAGTGTCGATGATTACTTGCATTACCTCATCTCACAGACTCTCCCAGAAAATTAGTAATTCTATTCCAGAGTTCAGAGAGGTATTTCAACACTCAGTCACCCTCCACTAATTTTTTAAGTTCTTCTACAGCAGGATTTGAAAGAAGCACTCTTGCATCTGCAATCAATGCCTGGACTTCGCTATCATCAAGTTTCTCATCTTCAACCGCGGCAGACAACGCTTTTAATATCAGTTCAATATTTTCAACCAGTCCTAGGATAGTTGCAGCGGAGTTCCTGTATTTCTCAACCATCTCAAGAGTTTCATTAAGTACTGGGTTTATTCTTTTTATTTTTACGGCAAGTGCTGCAACAGCTGCAGCCAGACCTCCAGAAACAAGACCTATTATTATTTCCATAAGTTCACCTGTCCATTTTTATATATACCTCAATATCTTTATAGTCTGTTCTTAGTTCTGAAACTAATTCCTCAGCCTGAGTTTTCGTTATACCTGATACCCAAACAACTGCCTGTGAGTCCGGAACGCCAACAACAGGCGGAGAAGCAGGAATGATCGAATATGAGTATGTCAGATTGGCCATCCTAGAGCGGTATGATTTATTTGATGTTGTTAGATACCATCTCAACGTTACAGATTCGCCATCCGCTGATATAGCGTTTAGAGCTGAGTTTTTAGGTTGATATTTAGTATTTGTCTCGGTCCACCGAGCCACTTCTTCACCGTTAGCAGTTACCCAGACAGTCCCTAGTATACCTGATTTCGTCACTTGTAGATTTAGTGATAGCTCGTCTAGTCTGATACGTTTCCCAGGCACCCCATTGATGATTACCTCTTTCTGCAGGCAGTCACTCGCAACAGGGTCTGTGTAGATTGTCGAATATATACCAGCAACAACCACTTTCACCATATTATACACCTCTGAAAATGTCGTAATGATGTCGAATTTCACTTATAATGTTGGAAATGTCACACTCTTTACAGGTAATCAGGAGTTTGGTTATTTCCTCTTCCACAGGATCCTGATAACATCCAAGGCTATAGCCGGTTTTCCTGCAGGGGCTTTCAGAATGCAGCCGATAATCAGGCATGAAATTAGGGTCTTGATAGGTGCCATCAGTCTGAGTAACACCGTATAAATCTCTTATATTGTCGTAGAGGCAATTTTCAGAACAGTCAATTGTATACCTACCTGATGTCAAATTAGCAACACCGGCGTCACTAGAAACTGGGTAAAACGATTTCCGAGTACCTGTTATGATGTTTCTATTCACTGTAACAGATCCTATGATATCCGATTTCATCAGATAATATCCTGCCAGGACTCCATACCCGTATGAATCGACTATAGTATTATTCTGAATCTGAGCGTCAAACCCATCGGTAACAATCGCCCCTACGCCGCTTATTTTGTTTGCAGCCGGCATCTGACCACATCTCAATAATAGATTGTTTTTTATTATAGTATCATTATCAGGAACAGATCCAGCAACCCATATACCAGGTCCATAAGTATCATGGATGTAATTATTATACACAGTCACTCCAGAGCATCTCCAGTTTTTCGCAGTCGATTGTATTTGAATTGCCGGAGAATATGCAATTCCTGTGCCTCCATTCAGTCTACAATCATGAATAGTTCCCTCTGTAACCGACCTAAACCGGACGCCAGCGTTAACCGCGAGATCTGCCTCTACTCCGGAAACCTCAACGTTTTTAGCAGCAGCAACACATACAACATCATGCCCACCATATCGCCCTTTTATATCTTTGACAGTGATGCCATTCCCGCCCTCTACTCGGATGCCATCCCCAAGACTATTATAAAATTCTAAGTTATAAAATGAACAGTTTGTCGAGTTTGAATATTTGACATTATTTAGGGCACCGAGCATGATAGTATTATGATAGCCCTGCCCCCATTCGTTTTTACCCCTCGATTTGCACTCAGCTTTTGCATATTTTTGAGTGTCTCTCCTGCCATCAAAAACGATATCATGAAAATACAATCCCTCGGCGGATGTTGGATATTTCGGAGCTATCAGAGGGATACTAGATGCAAACGGTTTAAGAGGAGCATTTTCCATGAGGTTAAAATGGCAGCAATGTCCGTCCAATTCAGTAAAATTGAAAACACGAAGGAGAGAGTTAATTTCTATTTCATGTTCTGGTAAAAACTCGTATTTTACAGCCCAGTTTCCGGTGGAATCTATCAATTTTTGCAATTTTTTTGAGTCGTCGATAGATGAAGGGACTGTTATTAATTTCATATGATAAAAATTTGTAAATGATATTAAAAAAGGAAAATTGAATATTTATACTCTTTAAAGTAGGTCATACAGTGTTGTAATATCAACAAAATCTACTATTCCGTTTCCGTTGAAATCAAACTTTTCAGGAGCCAGAGTCTCTAAATTATCACAGAAGAGTACCACATCGTCAAAATCGAGAAAACCGTTACCGTTTAGGTCTTCGTATAGCCCGTCCCCATCTAAATCAGTAGGGTTAAAAATGCCTGCACTAGCAGGTGCAACCATAAACAAACAAAGTATTAATCCTAACAGTTTAGTTTTCATTTTATAAAACCTCATTTTTCACATCTGTCCTCGAATCATATTGAACGTAATCAGCTTCCCCACTCCCATCTAACTTACAATATTTCAAATGTTTTTCTTTTGGTTCAAATCTATGTTTAGTTTCACATCCAAGCGAACACCCTTCGCACCGATAGAAATACCACGTATTTTCATTACCTGCAACAAGTTTCTTTTCTTCTTTTATCTGCTGTTTAAACGTTTTAATTATCTTAATTACGTCATCAGTTTTTCCCTCTTCAATCAGGGCAATAGCACTCTCAATATCAGTTTCAAACCGGTCAAGTTTTTTAATACTCATTATCGCACCTGGTTTTTATAACAAGTTTTTATTATCTGTGTAAAATTCTTAAACATATAATCATATTCAGATTTCTTAATTCGCCCCAAATCAAGCACTGTATAAAAATCATCACCTGTGAAAACATGATTAACTCGATAGACCGTATAGTTACCGTTTATCTCAGCTCCACTAATTTCGATACTAGGGATATTAACTGTTACCAAATCCCCTATATGCGCGTCTATCGTTCCTTCTAAGATCACTTGCCCTGCAGTATATGGCTCCCCAGATTCCTCGGTAAGTCCAGTTGCAATCTCCCTACATAGGGTATTTGACAAAATCCAACTGAACACATCTACCACATATCTGGAACTATATTTCGAGATACTACCGGAATTCACAGCACTTCCTGAATACTGCACTCCCTCAGCGTCCATGCCCCCCTTAACATATCTATAATTTTTCACGTCTTCCCCGATCACATCAAAAGAAGCAGATCTTAGCCTAGGAGTTCCTTCAATTATTGCGTATTGTTTTGTAGGAGTTGCTTGGAGTTTTCGCCATCTCAGATATACAGTATGTAATTTTCCAGATGCGGTATATGTAGGCTTTACGTCTATCATCCGTTTATACCCAGACAGTTTTTCCATTTCCTGATATGCATCTATGAGAAAATTCTGTTCTTTTTGGCTGTTGTACTGAGTGACAGCCAAACCAGATTCCACATAATTAGAATTATAAACTAATCTGAATGTATAAGCAGTAGTCAATGATGCTAAAATGTCCTTCGCATCGAGTCCAGTGTAAGTTCTGTCATCCTTGATTAGAACATCGAAAGCTGCGGTTATATGGCCTACACATGAAAATTCAATGTCGGATTTTGTACTAAATTCTTTTGATATGTTCTGAACTCTGCCTTCAAAAATGTCTACCCATACGTGTTTTTCTAGAACATTAAACCTAACTGACGCTTGTAACCTTATGATATCATCGAATTCAACCTGAGAAACCGCCATAACATCGTTAATTCTCTTCTTAGCAGCGATTTTTATCGTACACGATGGAGCATTAGTTAGCGGTAGACTGTCTATTACATTGAATCCTAATACCTGAGGAGAATATATTTCATGAGTGTCAAATTTTTCAATTTTACATTGAAAATCTATCAACCGTATCATATTTAGACCTCATGGTAATATCTGAGCGTCATGATAATCCAAACTAACGACTGCAGAGCATTTCCCTGTGCCTTCGATCTGCGCTGCTATTGTGTTTGCTTTCCCGCCTGAATAAATGTAGAATCTCTGAGCATCCATAGTGTCAAGAGATGCATATTCCATGAGCTGCCCGAATTCACAACTCTGCCCGGAAAGAGGTTCAATTTTTATATAGTATTTTGTTCCACCTCGGAGATTCAGGTTAATTCTGTTATCAAGCTCCCTGTTAACCTCTGCATTTTCAACAGGAGTTGACGTATTACTATCAACAGGGTAAAATGTTCCAGGGCTTCCATTTGCTCCACTGTCGTCAGCAATTGAAATCTGAGGGATACCTGAAACTACATACAATTTTATAAATGGTATCCCAACGACTGGATATAGGGTATCAATCGGGAATATCCACGAATCTCCAGGATTCATGACAAGGGAATGATTGGTTTCATTTCTGGCTACAGTGTCTGTTATAGAGTATGCATTTTGGGTATACGAATCATCTTCAAACATTTCAACATATCTATGTGAGCCTGTATAATTATTTTTTATCTGAATTATATGTCCCTGTGGCAGTACATTACACACTTTCAGTATCCTACGAGGATCTCTTACATTATAAAGATATATTTCGTTATTTCCTACATATACTGGATCAAGCACCTCAGTTCTTGTATACCCTAGTTCATAAGCAAATGCTCGGTATGGAGTTTTAGATGTTCGTATATAGTACCTGATTGTAACTTTTTCACCAGGGCCTCCCTGCAAGATATACGGCAAATTATACGTATAACTCTGGAAATCTGTTTTGTTTGTCGTCCAAAGTGCAATGTCCCTTTCTTGCCCGCCAAACAGAGATCCAGCTTGAACTGTTACACGGATATATGTATATGCACTTACGCTACTGCTCTTTATTTTGAAAAACAAAGAGTCTATCTTATGGCATGAGTTCCCCGCGAGAGCAGGAAGTTCTGCGGCCCATACAGGAGTTTCATATTTTGTCAAAACTGACTCAAAAACAGTTTCCTGATCAGTGATATTTTGATATGTTCGAGATGTCGAAGGGCTTGATGAGCTTGTAGAAACTCCTCTGACTGTCACTGTAGGTATTACATCGCAGTACCCAGACGTATATATATCTGCTCCACTTTTCCCAAGTTCGAAATCAGAAACTTTTGAAATGATGACATCATCGAAATTAAACTGAGATCCTGCATTTGGAGTATCCGCGCCTCGTATTCGTATATATATATTTGAAGGTACTGTATCAAATTTAAATTTAATTTCTTTTCTAATATATTCAGTATCAGAATCCCAAATTAACTCCTTTACTACTGTTCCACCTGCGTAAATATCGACTATAAACTTACCCGACGTTAAGCCTGTGACTCTGCCCCTGCCTGATAATATAAACATTATGCCTGAGTTGTACAAATAGTCGAATGGAAGTTTTTGAGAGATCCTACCAGGCTGCTCTGTAATGCCATCGCCCTTAATCTCAAAAGAATACCTACCATCTACCGCGAAAATGTCACTTCTTGATTGACCCATCGTTTCACGTGTCCATGATATTGGCGCAATATTTTCAAATGTTCCATATCCAGTAGACGTCATTGCTCTTTTGCCTGACCCAGAAGTTGAAACCGCCATAAACTGATTTTTATCATCTGCAAAACAAGCAGACACCCAGCCCTGATTTCCTGCGGAATCTCCCATTATCCAGTTTGTACCGTTCGTAGTCCATAGAACTTTATTGTCTGTAGTATCCTGAGCTACTACCGCAAGAACGCCGATTTCTTTTGCCCATACCAACTCTCTAAGTGATATTCTAGTGTACTCGATAATGCTTCCAGATGATGATATCTCAGAAACCGAGTATCCAAATTTAGTTGCACCTGCTTTAACTGATTTGCTACTCGTTTTAATCCAGAATTTTATTGTGATTTCTTCTCCAGGAGCAGATTCTTTTGCTAGGCTCTGAGTTTTAGGTACATAGTCTGTAGCAGTCTCAATCCACTCTTTTAGAAGTACATCAGTACCAAGCGAAGCACTCGATACAGTAGCTTTGCAGTATGCAGTTGCTGCCCCTAGTGTACGTAGCTGACAGCTTACATTCTCTATTCGATATACTCCAACATCCTGAGGAGCTGGAAGTGTAAAAGAATACTGGAGGAGATATGATTCTGAAAGGGTTGTATAGTTATATCCGTCAGGAGAACTCTCAGATTTTTTCTGGATAAGTTCCCCTCCTCCGGTTGTGGTTGTTCTTGCGTACGGGGTTTGTACTAATGTCCATGACCCAGGAAGCCCAGTTTCGGAAATCATAATTTGAGTTGGGAGTTCTGTAGCAGCTTTTCCGTCATTTTCGGCTGAAATTACCCATAATCCCCAGGTATCAATCCATCGAACTGAGGTAAGTTTTGCATCTGGTCCAGACAATGGCGAGGTTTGCAGAGTCCAGGTATCTCCAAAATCATCAGAATGGATTATATTTTGTCCATTGATGTTTGAGTAGGCTACTGCTACAATTCTCCTCTGCTCTTTTGAATAATCTGCACTCATCCAGGCAGTTGAATTTATTGTAGTGCCAAGGTCAGTCAACTGAATCCAAGAAGCTCCTGCATCATCAGTATACATTATACGATTTGTACCAGAGTATGCGAAAAATATAGCCCTACCATTGAACAAATCAGGTGAAATCCCTTCAAACGGAGGAATCCAGATACCACAACCCCATGAATGATTATCAGCGCCTGCTTGGGTTGCTACAGCTTCCCAATCATCCCCATTTGATGATTTCATAGCTGCATAACCTAACTGCCCAGAAATCGAAGTTGCTATCCAAGTTGTCCAATCAGGACACCAAACAAGCCCCCTGAACAGATTATCCTTATTAGAACAGTTTAAACCTGTTGGAAGTCTCCATGTATGCCCATCCGAAATCATTATTTTATTTACATATCTTACTGCAACCGCGCAAAACTGTTCGATTTCAGGAGCATACCTTACACATCTATATTCATTATCCTCTGGAGTATCCTGCAACGACCAAGTTAATGAATTATTAGGCGTCCAATCCTCAAAAGAAGGATTTTTAACAAGGTTTCCACTGTAAATATCATCAGAAGAAAATTGAGTCGTATTATAGACATACCTACCACGTACTTTCTTTTTCAGGCTCTCCATAAACGGCTTCTCAGCTTTAAAATTTAAATTATAATAATACAACTCTTCTGGAACATCACCAAACGCTTTATTGTAACTTGATCGATGTACTCTGCCCATTCCTGTAATTTTATATCCTTTACGCGGCCCACCAAGTTCAATAGTAGACGACCCTTTGTTATAAAAAGAAGCCATTATTTTATATAATTCGTCAGGATCACTCGACACGCAGGTCCAGTTTAGCTCACTGCCTTCAAAACCGAAATCATTTAAGTTGTTGCCGTCAACATTTGGGCTTTTGGATTCTCCAATTACTTTGCCGCCGAGCCCATTATAGCTCACTACATCGATCGGTATGTGATTTAGGTATGCTGAAAAATCATCTTCTGCGCGTTCAACATATTCGTACTCATCATCTACGATTGAAACCGTAGCCGGTATATAGATTCCGCCAGCTCCGTGGTCTGGTATATCATCATCTGTTGTTCCGGAGCCTGGTATAGAATCAGTTATAGGAGTCAGAGATATTGAAATCGGGATAACTCCGTAATAATCTCCAGATACATTATTTGCTAAATAGTTATTTTCAGCGTTTACTGTGATATATGTACTGACCTTGTTTGCGATTCCATACCCTAAAACAGTATTTGAATTTGAAGCCCCTGCTCTTAATCCATGCGTGTTTATAATATTGTTATTTCTAATATCGATAGAAGTTGATGAGGATGTAATATTTCCATAAACAAGAATCCCATCACACCAACAGTCCTCAAGTGTATTATTCTCTATAGTTAATCCATTGCCCCATTGGATTCCTATACCAGAAGCCCACACCGCCCACCCAGAATACCCACAATTGACCAATTTGTTGTTATATATATGAACAATCTGGTTATCGGTTCCAGCAGTTTTCTTTACATCGTTTAGCCAGATCCCGCCTAAATTGGGTCCAGTGATTGTATTATTATAAATTTTTATATTATTTGTCAGAATTGAGTACGCAGAATTATTCGCTATCTGTATGCCCTGTTCTCCATGTTTTGGAGCCCCATTATTGTTTGGACCGTCATAACTGTCAATATCATTATCATAGATGTCAGTATTTTGGCAGCTATCTAATCTTATTCCATCTGAAGTAATCGCTTCTATTGTATTGTGATGTATGGAATTTCCAGAGCCGGCAACTGCTTTATAATAGACGGCTTCATGTTGAAGATTTTCGCAATGATTATTACGAAACCTTATATTTTCTCCCCAGACTACTAGCAGGGCTTCCCCGAAAGCGTCCACGAATTCCATATTATATATATTAACATCATTGATTTTCCTGCCCGTAGAACTGCCATAAAACCCAATTAGACGTTCAACCCCAGACCCCCGACTTTGCAAAACGCCACGAGCATATCCTAGCTTAGTTGATTGGTTTTCTAGGTTCCCATCGATCTTGAATCCATAAATTTCTATTCCAGACGGGATCGTACCTGGAATTTGAGTAATTACAGGTTTCCCATCAGGAAACACACAATCATCAGGGGACGTCCCACATGCGCCATCCGGAACTTCGAGAATTACCCCCGATTCAGCAGTCCATGTCGTACTACTCCCTACGAAAATTTGATTTCTTATTGAATATTTATGCGGGCCCTTCATTACTATAATATTCCCAGGGTTCGCGTTAGCCCAGGAGAGCGCGTTATTGATTGCGGTTTGATCATCTGTATTATCACAAATATAATCCCCAGTTGGTCCACCTGACCATGTTACATATCTGATTTCGCCTGTCATTATTGCCCTCCTGTTACTCTTTTTATTGCTGAAATTACATCAGATTTCGAAGGCGGGGTATACGAGTTAACATAATAATTATTATTAGTAGTCACGGAGCTTCCAGAGCCACTGGATTTCTTATTTCCAGACCCACCGGATGAACTCCCCGATGAACTTCCAGATGCTGAACCTAATTTTGAAATCTCGGAAATTGCAGATTTCGCTCTGTCGTAAATGTTACCTAGCTTTTCCCAGATGCCACCAAGTCCAGATATTGTGGAACTAAAAGAGAAACTGTTTAAAGTGGACATTGATGAATTTATCTCATCAGTCTTCTTTTTATCGTCAACAAGTTTTATTCCAACTGTCGATAGATTACCATGTATCGTACTGAAAGGAGAGTAATTAGTATTTAATAAAGTTGAATTTAGGTTTGTTGCAGAAACGTTATCAGTCACAAGATTATTATTTATTTGTTCGGTGTTACCTAATATTGTTGACATTGGTATTAGGTTTGTAGTTCCAAGAGTGGAATTTAAATCCCCAGTATTTCCAGTAGCATTGGTTACACTACCATCAAGGGTTTCCACCTGCTGAGTGACGTCTACAAGATTGCCATTATTAGTAAGAACGATTTGTCCATTTAGAAGAGAAACCGAGTTAGTGCTTTCATCGAAAGTGTCTTTCAGTTGCAGTCCTTCATATTTAATATTTGAAAGTGTACTTCCATCTAAAACTACTACACTCTGTCTTAATTCACCGACTAATTTATCAGCACGCTCGAGAGCCTGACCAGAATCGTTAACATCTTTAGTAAGAATAGTCAGCCCGCCTCTGGTAGTCTGGAAATTAACTTCTCCCATGTCTCGAAGCTTAGTTACTGTGCCATCGGCAGAAACTTTTACAAGTTCAAGGTTATCATCGAAAATAATAAGCTCATCGTTTAGTGTTTTTATACCTCGAGTTAGGTCAGTAATTGAGAACTTGCCTGAAATTATATCTATTCCAGCCCCTTCGGTTTTGTTTTGCTCACCTAAAAAACTTTCAAGAGCTTTCTGATACTCAGTTTGAGCAGTGTTCACAGAGTCTGTTATTCTTTTATTTGCATCTTCGACATCGGAAGCTAGTCCGTATGACGATTGAGACCATGCGCTATTTGCTTCATCTACTACCTGCCCTGCAGTAACTACGGAATCTGCAGTTTCTACCGTTGACCCCTTGATATCGTCATTATCTCTCCCTATTTCCTCAGCAGCTTCATGCCAACGATCAAGGAACCCTGATGTTTTTTCCGTAATTGTAGCTAATGGTCCTTCAAAATCACTCAAAATATCCCCGATGAATCCACCACTGAACATCTCTTTCAATGCGTCCCATATATCAGACAATGTTCCATAGATCCACTCACCGACTCTTCTAAATCCCTCAATTCCGAGCGTAAGACTGTCTATAAAAAAAGTCCATGCTGTGCTTACAAGTCCAGTTTTTTCCTCGAGATAAACAAGCCCGCCGGCCACAAGAGCAAGTCCTGCTACTACTGCAGTTGCAGGCCAGATAGCCGCCGACAAAGTAACTCCAAATATGCCAGTTCCGGCAGTAGCAAGAGGAAGAATAGCATTATACGCCATGAATCCGGCGACCATCAGACCAAGACCGGCAGCTCCAAGAGCAGATACAGTTATAATAGCTTGAATTGGTTCGGGAATTGAGGAAATACCGTCTGTTACATACACCGCTACATTAGCAAGTTCTTTAAAAACGTTTAAAAGAGATAAAGTCTGTACTTCCATATCAGACATACTGAAACCGATAAAATCAGCAAGCCCCATTGTGAGGTTGTCTTTCAGTGCACCCATTACACCAGATAGGGTCCGTGACCGTTCCTCCATCGCCCCTTTGAACCCTTTCTCAATATCCCATATATTTTGAAGGGTAGACAACACCATCTGTTTATTATTACGGTCAACGGCTTTCGCTACCTGCTCTCCAGCTTTGTTCGTATATGAAAGAGCAGTCATTCCGACCTGAGACAGTTCAACTCCGAGCTCTTTATAATTATTTTTTGTAATTTCAATGGCTTTTATTCCATATTCCTTCATTCTTTCAAACTGTCCGGTCATGGCATCAGCTACAGCTTCAACCGTCTGATCTAGGGTCTTTCCCATAGCAGACGAGGCATCACCGAGGGTGCCCATATACTCTTCAGCTTCGATACCATAACTTTTAAGTTTTACAGTTGCGTCAAGAAGTTCCGGGAAGTCAAAAGGAGTTGTAGCAGCGAAATCAGCTAACCACTGAAACTTCTCTTTTGCAATATCAAGCCCACCGTAGACGGTTGTAAGGGTTGTACTAGCATCTTCAAAACTAGAAGCAAGTTCAGTACCGTATTTAATGACGCTGCCTAGGGCTACAGCAGGCACTGTGAATGCCCCTGCCATAATAGTCTGGGTAGTATTTGAAAATTCGGAGATTTGATCTTCTGCGGATTTCAATTCATTTTCATATTTCGAAAAAGAAGCGTTGTCTATATGCAGCCCAGCATTCGCAAAAATTTCTCCGACCAGACCCACGGTTATCTTCTCCTGTTTTTACTATACTGTTTTGATTTTTCAGCTAGCCTGCGTCCTCTTTCAATAGTTAGACGCGCTTGCTCTTCTGCTGAAATCACTTCTCTCTTAATTTTCATATTCCTAGGGAGGAAATCATTGATATGGTATAGCCCCCCGCCTTTTCTTTCTGAGTGTGGCGCATTCAAAATAGTGACTTTCAAATCTACATGTCTTTTATAATTCTCTTCAAATTCTTGATATCCCTCTTCAAGGACGATATCAAGGTCTCCGATTGTCATTTTCAAGACATCAGCAGGCTTAATTTTGCAAAGGCGCCATGCTAATTTCTGCATTCTAGTAATCCATTCTAAAATGGTTACGTCTTCTTCTGGGGTTGATTCTTTGACGTCCTCGTCACTCGTTTCCGGTTTGTTGTCACACCATACAAATCCTTGTTTTGTGGTTTGGAACTCAAGTTTTTTATCGAGTTTCCCTGACCACTGTCCGTTACAGACATTCTAGACTCAGCTTCGTTGAGGTCTTTGGTCTTCGTTCTCACCATGAACTCCATGCGCTGCAGTTCAAGATCTCTGAGTTCAAGAAGGAGGTTTCTACGCTTTTCAATGGCGTCCTTGTCGGTTAACTTAGCATCCCCGAACGCATCAACTAGTTTTAGTTCCAGAGCTTCCTGCCCAAATTCGTTATAGAACTGGCTTGCATGGGCTCTGGCTTCATCCAGAGTAACTCCTGGGGTTTCTGCCTGCAGTCCTATCCAGATCATTTCAATAATTTTATCAATCGAAAGCCCTTCCCCTCCTTTTTTATCAAGCTCAGCTATTTTCTCAAAAAACGCTTTCCGTGATACTGTATCAACAACAGCGAATAGTTTAGGGAGCGATTCGAGAGGATAGGATAGAAAAACGCCAGGGAGAAATTCAGTTTTATTTAGACCCATGAGAATCAAGCCCTTGCAATATACAGGTCAATGAACCGCGTAGCTTTATCCAGCTCTTCAACTCTTATTTTTGAATGTGCCAATTTCCCTGCAGTAGGCCAGTAATCAGATGAAAATGTGGTCTGAGTACCGCTTGTCAGTTCTGTCCATGTCCTGCCATCGTCATATGATATGCCTATATAATCAGCATCGGCAGCGGTAACTTTTATTTTATCAGTCGTAATTCCAGTTGCTTCATTAAATATTACAACATTGTCGCCAGTGCCTAGGGATGAACTTGCATTAGATGGTGAATATGTAATCCCAACCCCAGCCCCTTCAATACTAGTTACACCTGCAAAAACAGTAGACAATCTAAATGAACCAGATGCAAGCAGTTTTGAAGAGAATTTGTAGGTATCGTTTTCTGAGCCAGGATTGAACTTCGTTACATAAGCATCATATTCGTATATTTCACCGGCTTCAGTGACATTTACCTGGAATCTGTGAAGTTTCCTATCTCCAAATGCATTTTGAAGCGCAATCTGCCCAGGATCTCCTGACATTTTATTTCCTGAGATCTCACAGGACCCAGGATCGAACATACCGAGACCCTTTCTTTTTGTTCGTCCACTATCGAGTGTTGATGTGTCTTTATCTTCAGTGTCTCCATCTGGTATCGGAATTGTATTTTTATCAATTCCCAAAATTTCAATTCCGTCAATGAAAACTTTGGTGTCTATCGTGTCTACGTGGTCTGCCATGAGGTCACCTGTTTATTTCTAGTTGAAAGTTAACTGCGTAAATGAATCGGGTGTTATCGTCAATTTCAAGCAAATAAGGATCAAACACAGCATTGATTTTTTTAAATCTAGTCGTGCCAATCCTGCCCTTCTTCCCATTCAAGAGAGTATGAATTTCAATAGCTTTCGCGTAAGCTGAGGAATCATCAACATTTCTAACTCTTATATCAAGTTCTGGACGACTTAGCACCATAGTTCCGCATAAAGTGGAAATTTCAGGAAGCCCAGGGGCTGTTAAAAGAGTAATACAATTAGAAGCAGTCTTTGAAAATCCCTGATAAAAAATGTCAGTCGCTAACGTTCCAACTCCGTTATCTTCAAGATACTGCCCTATATTATCAATCCAGTTCACAGCACTTTCCTCCATGCAGCTTCTACCATGTTTGTAAAGAGCGCAGCCCTGTAATTGAACGGAGTTGACAAATATTTCCACTGCCCAACAGGATGATGATACCATGGGGTTTCATGCTGACGATTGGCATAAGGAGTATTATAAGAGAGTCTTACAAAAAATTCAGTCTGTGTGTTCTTTGATATCTCCATTTTTCCAGTCGAAGCAAGCCGTCCGGTATCTCTTGGGCAGTATCTATTTTTAGAGAGCTCTATAGTCCCATTCCCCCAAGTTTTGACGGCTTTTTTCGACTCAGCATTCAACCGCTTCTTGATGATTGCAAGATTAGCAACGCAATGAGCAGCACCTGGCATCACACTGCCTCCTTTCCGAGGCATACTTCAATACACATTTCCGCGCCGGTGTGTGGGAAGTGAATTGTCCAGGGCCCTATTACTACCGGAGAGGTTGTACCATCGGGCAAAACTATTTTATCATCTTTCGATAGCTCCGTGCCACTGGGGAATTGTATCCAGGCAATTGTAATGATATCGTTGCCGTTTTGGTCTTTCAAAATTTTATCTTTTTTCGCATATCTACAAGGCAATTCCTGAGCCTCTCCATACGTAATCTTATGATGTGCGTCTTTTGACACCGCAGGATACCTGGTTACCATCGATGGAAAAAACATTAATTCCCTCCGGTATCATTGAATCCAAAATTAGACGAATAACTTGAAAATGAGTGCGAAAGAGGCATTTCGTAGAGAGCTAAAAACCTGTCTCTATCGCTTTCGTGCTGTTTTATTTCCTCTATTATCCCAGTGAATGTAATTTTTGATTCTGGAGTATCCAAGCTGGAAGCAAGTTCTCCAATCGCTCGTGCTCTTTTAAGAACTGTAGCAGCAGCCGCATGGATTCCAGCTTGGATTAATAGGGGGTTTGTCTCGTCGGTTGATCCAGTAATGGTTAGTATTTCAGTCGAAACTACCGAGATGATATTTAGAATTTCAGGGTCAGATATGTTAGTTGGGTTTGCGTGAGCTCGGACATCTTCGACTGAACATAGCGCCATATACAAAAAGAGTATTGAAAACTATATAATGAAAAATCTAAACTGTATAGCCCCTTAATACATTCCCTTTGACAAACTCTAGAAAATATCAAAATCATCCCTGAATAAATTATAAATTATTGTAGATTGACTGTTTAAAATCAAAATATCTAAATTTGCGCCTATTAATCGTAAGAATATAAGATAAATAATAAATACGTTTATATACCTACTTACTCCACTGTAAGGAGATCTTCTTACCACTATGTAAGTAGAATATTATATAATTGATTTTATCAATTCAATATACCTATCTTTCTCGTTCGAGCGTTCAATTTGAATCGCATCAGGGTACAACTCTTTACATTTATTCATAACGGTATGGTGGGTATACAGTATTTGGCACCTGAACAATTTATACTGTTAGCATTATTGTCGTGGAGCGCGGAGGTCGCGAAAACCCGGTTGCTTTAGCACCGGGATGAAGCAGAACCTCGCACAGTAGTTAAGAATCAGATTGTTTACAGAAAAGTATATAAGTTTGTAAAGCCTATAATAGTGTAGGAAGTGAAAACATGCTTAAAGCCTACAAATATAAGTTAGAACCTACAACCGAACAAAAGGTTTTGATTGAAAAACACATTGGTAGCTGTAGGTATATCTATAACTGGGCTTTGAGCCTCAAAGTCAAATCCTATGAAGAAACTGGAAAATCTCTATCACAGTTTGACATTAACAAGAGGATAACTTCTCTCAAAGTTGAAAATAAATGGTTAGGGGAGGTTAACTCTCAGTCTCTTCAAGGAATGACTAGAAACTTAGAATCTGCTTTCACTAGATTTTTTAGGGAAAAGAAAGGATTTCCAAACTACAAATCTAAAAAGAACCCGGTCCAGTCTTTCCCTGTACCACAACACTACAGTGTAGACTTTGAAAACAATACAGTAAAACTCCCTAAGATTGGAGTTGTCAAAGCTGAACTTCACAGAGTGTTTGAAGGTAAACTGAAAACAGCAACGATATCAAAGTCTCGCACGGGAAAATACTATATCAGCATCCTCGTGGATAATGGAAAAGAGCTTCCAGCAAAGCAACCTTTCACCGAAGTCACAACAATAGGTGTAGACGTAGGAATCAAAGACTTTGCTGTGCTCTCTACAGGTGAAAAGATAGAGAATCCTAAGTACTTGAAAAGCTCTCTAAAAAGGCTTAAAGTCCTTCAGAAAAGAGTATCAAGAAAACAGAAAGGTTCTAAGAACAGGGAAAAAGCTAAACAAAGGTTAGCTGTGCTTCACGATAAAATAACAAATCAGAGAAATGATTTTCAGAACAAACTCTCTTTTAGACTTGTTAGCGAAAACCAAGCAATAGCTCTGGAAACTCTGAATGTTAAAGGCATGATTAAAAACCACCACTTAGCTCAGGCTATAAGTGATTCTGCATGGAGTAGCTTTGTAATAAAATTAGAATATAAAGCTGAATGGTTCGGTAAGACTATTCTGAGAATTGGACAGTTTGAACCATCGTCAAAAGTCTGCAATGTTTGTGGATATCACAAGTCAGATTTGACTTTGAAAGACAGAGAATGGACTTGCCCAGACTGTAAAACAAAGCATGATAGAGACATTAATGCCGCTATCAACATTAAGAAATTCGCACTCATAAATCAAAACCTAATAGGGGTTTGAAACCTATTCAACACTCTCGGAGCGAGAGGAAGAGCCTGAGGACTCGTTGACAAAAGTCAAGGGAATGAATCAGGAAGCCACCCCGCTTTAGCGGGTGGTAGCTCACAAAGACTCCCAAATTGTCAGGGTAATATAACTATTTCCACTTGGAATATGAGCAATAGTTTGAGCGCAGGTTATTATAAATTCCCCGTTGTAATTCCCAGCTGCTGCTGTGTGAATTGCTGTAAACGGGATCGACACGCCTCCAGACGTGGCAGGAACACTGACACCATTTACGACTGAGTTAAGGGTACATGGAATTGTTACACGTTCGTTTTCTGAATTCATTGTATTTTTCATAATGAAATTTACGCTATAACCAGTGAGATTGATTCCCACTCCATTTTGTTTCAGGATAGCCCCCACTATGTCAGCGTCTCCTGTTTTGAATTCGATATCGCTCACTGATCTAACCCCACCGTATAGGATTTTTCAGACAATACAACTGTTAGAGGGAAATCAAGGTCATTAAGATGTGAAACCGTTGAAACTTGAGCACTCGATTGGAATATGTCTTTTGGAAAAACTCCAGTTTGAAATATTCCAGAAGGAAACACACCAGCCATGCTCACACCAGACTAACACTTGAAATTGTTCTATTTCCATTAGTGTCTACAGTGTAGACTATTTTAGAACCATCAGCAGCAGTAAATGTAACCGGAGAACCTGCACTGTTGATTAGCCCGGTTACGTCACTTACTAGCATAAGTTCACATTTCCTTATGTGGTTGAAATAATCGGCATCTACAGTTTTGCATTCTATTGTGACTCTCAACATTAATGAGTGCTGAACTGTAATAATGACATACCCGAACTGAGTAATATATGAAGAAGGGATGTCGAGTTTCCATAACTTCAGTGTGTTTTCCCAGGTGACCACAGGATTTGAGATTAAAACTGTGGGTTTTTTGTATTCACGAATCGCTACTGTAGCTCCTGTGAGTACCTGTCCATTCGCAGATCCTACGTAAGCCCCAAGCTCAGGATCAGCATTAACCGCATCGAAAAATACTTCCTGTGTTGTCCTATCTTTGAATATTTCTTGCATAATATCATCTCCATAATCTGGAAACCCAATACCAAAACCAATATGTTACAGATTTCGCTGTCGTAGAAATATACCCCAATTTCGTTTCCGAATCACTACCAGTAGTATTTGAAACGGTAAGTGTTACAGTATGGCTTCCTGATGTCGAATATGTATGAGTTGGATTCTGAGAGGTTGATGTAGTTCCATCCCCAAAATTCCATAGCCATGATGTAGGGTTCCCTATACTCAAATCAGTAAAAGCAACTTTTAAAGGTACACTTCCTGAGGTGATATTAGCGGAAAAATCAGAAGTAGGCGCAGTTTCGGCAGCAGTAACAGTGATGTAATCAATTTTAGTTTCAGAATCACTGCCAGCAGCATTAGTCACGGACAGGGAAACCGTGTATGTACCAGGTGAGATATATGTGTGGGCAGGATTCCGTACGGTTGATGTGCCGCCATCTCCAAAGTTCCAAGACCAAGAAGTGGGAGATTGCGTAGTATCAGTGAACTGAACTGTTAGAGGTTCCGTGCCAGATGTTTTATCTGCCGTGAACGCCGCAACGGGGGGGTTGCCCTCAACGTTTCTGTCTACATGGATTACTACAGTATGCGGAGATATATCAAGACCTGATGTATCCACATAGACAAAATTGTCCCTCCGCCAAACTGTTCGAGGGCTTCCGTCAATTGTTGCTGTAACAGATGAAATATCATAATCAGTTAGGGGGTAATCTTTGAAATTAACGCATATGTTTGAAGTGTTCTCACATGTTGGATTGTATGTAAATTGACTTCGAATATATGAAATTGTTATCGATTCTTCCATGTCATATACAGGAACAACATTCGACACCTGAACGCAGTCTACAAACCAAGTGCCTTCGGTATATTCACATGAGTAGACATCGACTTCTATATTGTTTATTGCGTCGTGTGTTGTCAGATCCCAGGACACATGAGTCCATGTATCCATTTGTATTTCATCCGCGAACACCGCTTCATAGTTATCCTCTCCGTTATAGCAGAAAAGTTGAACTCCGCCTGTAGCTGATCCTACCCGTTTAACCCAAGCGTCCATTTTTAAAGGCGCTGCTGCTACCTGTGGGGAACAGAGGATGTGCCCTCTGAAATGCTGTATCCCGTCACCCACTATTCCGAGTGAATATGAGCCTGCTGCACAGTCACTAGATCTGAATAGTCCCCCAGTCGTGGTTGCATCAGAAGATATCTCCCATCCGTCAGGTGCTGCGTCAGAAGTACCACTTGACCAGTACTCAAAATTTGTATTCGGAACGATGTTTTCAAGAATCGGAACTGAAGGGATTTTGGATTCGGCTGCCGTAATATAGTTTATTTTTGTTTCTGTGTCTCCACCCGCCTCGTTTGTCGCTTTAAGCGTTACTGTGTAAGTTCCTGCTGTCGAATATGTATGCGTTGGGTTTCTAGAGGTTGATGTAGTTCCATCCCCGAAATTCCAGAGCCATGATGTAGGTGAGTTTGTACTTGTGTCTGTAAATTGTACAGTTACAGGTGTGGTTCCTGATGTTGTATTAGCTGTGAAATTCGCGACTGGTGTAAATATAGGGCTCGATGACGGATTATACGAAAAATCTGAAAATACGAAATCGAGGTTACCGCCTGAAGCCGTGCCGGCTGATGGATCGATTAACCAACATTGCAGCAGGAAATATGACTCCTCCGTTGGGATATCTGTTGTGGTTGTATACTGTGATATGAGAGTGCCATCGGCATACCATGAGGAAAAGATGATTCTGGAAGGCGACCAGTCAATTTCCCCAATTATAGGCTGCGCTTGTTCTATCTGATATCCTGGGAATGTAGTGGGCTGATTAGAGTACCACAACTCTCTCGTATCATATTGCCATTTCGAATATTCTATATCAATTTCAGTTGTGTCATTGAGATAGGTGAACCCTGCCAAACAAACATTTGAGTCCAAATCGTTAAGTGGTGTCTCTATTTTCCATCTAAATACACCATATTTATATTTTGTAGGAGTGCACAATTCAGAAGAATAGAATGTGCTACCATCTTTTATAATTGATAGATGTAGTTTCCCTAATTCGTCGATGTATGATCCAAGGACTGACCATTTGTTATCCACACCACCTGGGTCGCCATCATACGTTCTTGCATTCCATTCGATGCCCTTCCATGTAAGTTTTGATCCGGTTGGGTAGATTATAGGGGTACTACCCCCACCTGTCGAAGTGACGGTTATGTACGCTGTTTTTGTTTCAGTATCATTTGAAACAGCATTTGTCGCTTTAAGCGTTACTGTGTAAGTTCCTGCTGTCGAATATTTATGTGTCGGGTTCTGAGCGGTTGATGTAGTTCCGTCCCCAAAATTCCAGAGCCATGTTCTAGGAAGACCCGTAGAGGTATCTGAGAAAGAGAATGTAGTATTAGTTGTCCCGTTTCTAGTTGATGCTGAGAAATTAGCATCAATTACCATGTCGTTGTATGAATAATCGCTCAAAATTAATTCATATGTGTCTGTTCCAGCTGGTCCTGTAGACCCAGCCCTCGGCATAAAATCAATACAGACCGTATGATTGACCTGTGGAATGCTTGCAGCTATTGTATATGTCCAATCTTCAATTATTGTGCCGTCTGATGCTGTTGCTGAATAGTATATGTAGGAAGGTGTCCATTCGATAACATATGTAATGCCAGCTGCTGTTAACCATTTGGAATCATTTGTAACAGCCTGATGAACATTCTGAGGGTAATCATCTATTGACGCAGGTTGATTACAAAAATTTAGGCGCGGTTCTGTAGCGTGCCACTGGTGTATTTCGATGTCTATTTCTGATGAATCGGAATAATATGTGAACAGTCCTACAGTTGAGCCAAACGGGAAATTTAGAGAGGTTGACTGCGCAACCCATGTAAGCCTTCCGTACCTGATTTGTTGACCTTCTAGTTTGAAACCTTTATATACACCATCTGTAATTTTCAGGAGCATATGGAGGTTTCCAGCATCGTCAACGTATCCATTTCGGGAGTCAAGTCTACTTGTATCGTCGATCCACCAACTTATACCTTTCCAAGTTAGGTGACTGTTTGAAGGGTACGTATTTGCCATTTCAACCTCTCAATGTAACTATAATTTGCCAACCATTTCAGCTATTTTTAGCCTCAAACTCCCTAAATTTTCCACAAAATGAACATTCAAATTCTTCATTACATGTATATGAATTCACACAGTAGATAGGGCATGTTTTTGAATAGCGGCACACTGTTAATATCTCCAATATAATATATATCATACATAATATGAGAATTTAATTATCATCATAACGTGTAGTAATTACTTACTCTACAATTCAAGCAGCTCTGACATCTTCGACTGAACATAGCGCCATGAATATAAATCATATGAAAAACTATATAATGAAAAATCTAAACTGTATAGCCCCTTAATACATTCCCTCTAACAAACTCTCGAAAATATCAAAATCATCCCTGAATAAATTATAAATTATTGTGTATTGACAATTAGAAATCAAAATATCTAAATTTGCACCTATTAATCGTAAGAATATAAGATAAATAATAAATACGTTTATATACCCACTTACTCCACTGTAAGGAGATCTTCTTACCACTATGTAAGTAGAATATTATATAATTGATTTTATCAATTCAATATACCTATCTTTCTCGTTCGAGCGTTCAATTTGAATCGCGTCTGGGAACAACTCTTTACATTTATTCATAACCCGCCATGCCGTAACATCAATTTTATCTTCTTTTGGAGTTATTCCTTCTGGCATATGTGTTAATAGAAAAGTCTGTACTTCATTAGAAGTGAGTTTCTTTCTATCGTCTACGGAGGTTAATGACATTAATTCTTCAATTAGACATCTTGCCTGTTGTTCGGTTGTATTTCCAACTATCAGCCGTACGATTCCTTCCTTCGGACGTTTTGCTACGTCACAGCCCTGAATTACGAGAGCGTATTCACGGTTTTTTATTGTTCCCTTCGTCAAGAATCCGGATTCGGCATACTCATCTAGTAGCTTTTGCTGGCAGGTACTTGAACAGCAGATACAAGATGATAGATTACCATACTTTAGATAGTTCGTCACAATGAGTTCTCGTTTTTGTTTTACTGTTATCCAGATCATATTGCTGCACTCTGGATATGCACATATAACAGGAGTCAGTGGAGGCAGTTTTCGAGTCATGGTTTCGAGAGTAAATTACTATAATATGTCGGTTTAAAATTTCGTTTCTCCATTGCGGTAACGGACGGCGAGATCTCTTCTAAAACTCCATGCTCAGTGGCTTGTGGTGAGATGCCGTCTGGGCGATAGGTAATTACATGGATGCCGTCGATTACTTGCGGTTCAATCTCTTGAACAAGAATATCAACAGTTTCAATCAAAAAAGGTGTTTTCATGTGAGACGGGGCTTTTCTGCGTTCACAGTCTGCCCATTTATCGCAGCGGTTTGTACATATCGTGCCGTGCTCAATATTGTCGTTTTGAAAACACAACATAGTAATATAATATTATATGATGCGTATATATACTTTTGCAAATATCGATGAAAGCGTAGGAATTATAATGCTCTTTCGATCTTGATAGTTACATATCCTGAACTTGGAAATGTACATACCGCAGTATTGTCACACAATTCTTTACCACTCATAAATCCAGAAAAATAATTATCAGAAACGAAATTATCCCCTAAATACATATCAGGCAACGATACATACTCTTCTTTCATCGTATAACCAAAAGACTCATTAAAATATTCATCTGAAAAATAATACTGACCAAAGAAAATATCGATAATTGGTTTTCTATAGTCTACAATAAACTGACCAAAAAATAAACCATGCACCGCAGTTTCGATATCCGTGAGTGGAATTATTACAGTGCCATCTTCTGCACCTGAACATGGTATTATATGACGTGTAGTATTTTTATCATGTTTCATTACAAATGTTACCTTGGTCTCACTCAGATCTACGCGGACTCCACATTCCATTAATGTAGCTGAGATATCATCAATATCTCCTTGTCCTAGATTTGAGTGAGATATGGTAACCGTTCGAATATTAATCACCATCTCTGTTGATGACTGTTCTTCCATCTGGTGCAAGAGTTGTTATTAATCTAGGAGTGGACCCATCTAGCCCTCTAAATGTATCTATACCACCTGATCTAGTACGTGTACCAGCAAGCACAGCAGCTATTATCCTTTCTACCTGCACTCTGGTATATGTACCATCTATAATCTCATTATCAATTGCGGAAATGATTTCTGAGACCGTTGGAATGCTATCTATTGCAGTATCAAATTCAGTTTTAGTAGGTAGAAGTTCAGTGATTGCTATTATTTCGGCTAAATCGGAAGCTTTAGCAAAAGATTCTGGATCTGGCACAATATTAATAAGAATGTCCGCCGTCCCTTCTGTGGATGTCAATGATATTTGTAATGAATCGTAGGGGGATACTACCATAACATCTGGTATAATAAGATAAAAACTATGCATATCAGTATCATACTCAGATATTTCAGGAGTGAATGGGATTTTAGGCTCTCCATTTATACTGTAATACCCTATAATATTTGTTAGAGTTGTAATCTCTTCTCCTGCTGCATTGTACGCGGCAAATGGGTGTTTTTTTGTAGTGCCTATGATTTGATCCATGCTACCCCCTCACTGAAACTGTCTAGTTGAAAATTTCCGATTAAACCATCTTGAAAAATATAATTTGATGGTTTTTGTATCTGTTTGAAATCCAAATATATCACCATCTGCAAGCTGGAATGTTTTATCGTCTGCCGTGTGAAATACATCTATTTTTTGCATTTTGATCCTCACAATGTAGCCTGCCAATCAAATGTTACGTCCTGCCCAGGGTCAACATTGGTAGAAACAGTAAATAGATTACCTGTCCCTGTATCTTTGGATGAAACCCACATTGATGATGCGGAACCTAACGAACTTGTTGGAGTAATTTGTATTGATGTAGGTTCTTTGTGAAATCCATGTCTGATGTTTACTGAAGTTGATCCGCTTGAGATTGTGCCTGATCCTGTGAGTGTCAATGATTGAGATGTAGAATCAATGTAGTCTATCATTTCTGAATACGTAACAACGTCAACGTTTTTTGTATTACAATAATCTACAACATCTGTTAATTTTGTGATGCTCCAGTCGTATGTTGCAGTTTCCGTTTCAACGATGTCATGAAGCATCAAAATTAACCATGACTTTGATGCGATTGCAGTATCTATCCATGATTTAACTGATGATGATGATACAGTTTTGTCTACAGGTCTGGACATCAACATCTGTTGAAGACCCGGGGGGGCGTTATATCCTGATACACTGCTCCGTATGAATTTAACATGTTTTTTCAGTTCGCGCAGCGTTCCGGCATCATATGCTCCCCCAAATAGTTGCACATATCTATGCCCAGGGATAAAACCTCCATCGTGAAGCCATTTTTGGACAAATATATATTGTGTATATGGATCATCAAATACCATCTGTGATGATGTATGACTCAGATCATGATTGCAGACATCCCACCCCGCTTCCTGTAATATTTTTGCAGCATCAATTATGGCTTCTGACGCAGATGATGCTATTAATGCCTGTGTTCCTTTGTACCCATATTTATCCAGAATTGGTTTTGCATTTTTTGGAATGCCAACTGATCCATCATCGAAAGTAAACGAAATCTTTGCACCGTTGCATAATGCTTTTTTCCAAAAGTGTAGTCCACCTATATAAACTTCCGCGGATTGACCAGATTCAGGAGTTACTGTAATTTTTAATGATGTAAGATTTGTAATATCTGGGTTGCCTGCCGTAGTTGATATTGTGTTGAACGAAAAAAATACCCAGTCGGAACTAATCGTAAATACATGGGTTCGTGCGCTAGTTGATAAATAATTAGTCCAATTTTCACCCGATGCTATGTGTATTGTATAGTTTTTTATTTTTGTGTGATCGGGAGTATACACCCAAACACCTAATGAACAATCGGTCAAATCTGGAAATATGCCATCAACGGTGATATTAGACGCTATACCTGACGCAGTTACTATTTTTGCAGATTTTGACCCAGTTTTTGTAATGTTTATATCATAAGTTAATTCTCCGCTATCGATAGACCAGTCCTCGCTTTCAAAGTCTGCAAATTTTTGCATCAGTGGATGATTATGTGCCGTGGTGAGATATTCCCCTCCGTCAGAATATGGGGCTATATTAGATTTTGACCAATTATCTATGTGTATATATTTACCGAGTTGATTTTTAACCCAGATATTTTTAAATATCCATTCCCCATTTGCAATCGTAAAATAGCCTCTATCCACTCTCAGATCCGAAAATACCCAGTTTTTCTGAACCCCGATGTCTATAATTGGGGTTAAGTCGTCATTACGAATGAAACTACTGTATCCACACCCAGACCAGGTAACGTTATCAATAGCTCGTGCAACTGTGGCAGCTAGTTTAAACTGACCCTCCATAAGGAGTATTTCGCCACCGATGTCTGGTAATGAATCTAGGGCTGCCTGCAATTCAACATTATCAGCTACCCCATCACAAACATAATCAGCCTGTGCCTTACTTTTCGCTGAACTATCCGATGCAGCGATAACAAGAGTTGCAGAACGTGTTATTTTATGTGCAGGATTTAGATTCGAATCCCTAACCTTTATTAATTCAGCATCAACAGCCGCTCCATTCTCTAAAACGCTTGTGTAATCTGCCATCATATCACCATGTCATAAGCTTCTAAAAATTTGGTTACTGATCCATCAAAAAGAGCTAAAATATCAAAATGTTTTTCGTCAGATGTTTTGTATTCTACCCCATCTGCTGTTACAAAATGATATGGATGTCTACCAAAAATGTCAGGAATCAAATCCGAATCCGAATCCAGTATTAGATCACAATGAGTAATTTGACCGTAGTAGATGAATCCATTACCCGGAAATAAAATTAATTGAGTTATATATTTATCAGTAACTTTTACTAAAAAGTTATTTCCGTCTACTGTTACAATGTTAATTTCATCAGCCGTTTGAAATTGCCCAGTTCCTGTAACTACATCTGAAACTGTATATTGTAGTTTTTTAGGTTTGTGAGTAAATAAAAAAAAATCTACAGTTGTTTTTTCTGGATCATATAGAGCGATCCAAGGTTTTATTAAATGTTGTAATTCCGTAACGGTTAGTGTATATGTTCCGACATTTGGTAGTTCATCGCTCCGAGAGAGAGTGTATTCGTTGAAATTTGGGAGGACGTTAGGGTTTCCAGTAGGCAAGACTAGGATTTTACCTTCAATATCAACTGTTATAGACTCTCCTCTAATCGGAACTGGAGAAAAAGGAGCAGATGGAGTTTTCAACTTCATTAGCGCCACCGATCAATACTAACAGTCACTTTCGCTACATTAGCCGCGTCGTTATTAACGATCTGAGCGTAGATATACCTAGGAATCGCATCTTTCTCAATGTACCGCCATGCTGTGTATGGACTCTGTGCACTTCCGGATCCCAGCGTGAACGGCTGAATCAACGCGCTGATACCGCCTGTCGCTGAATCAACAGAATAAATATTTATAGTAACATTCGTAGAAGCACCAGTATTCTTCACTCTGACCTGAACTTTCGTAAGTCTAGTCGTTTCAAGTTTCTGGGATGTATCTGAAGTCGTTGACGCTGCTACAGCCCTATCGGAGAAGAGCTCAACTGGATCAAAAATAAGAGGAGAGTACATCAACTCACCTCATACTACCGTATAATAAATGTAATATTTCCCTGCGAGTGCAGTAGCTGCCTGGTTTAGAATCTTCCCAGTAATATACGCTGTAGTCCCGTCTTTTTCATCAAGTTTACAGACGCTACGCCCATTCTCTCCTTTATTTGTGATGTTATCAGCTGTGATAGTCGCTGTTGCAATATTAAGCCCATCGATGAGGGTATCGCTAGTTGTAGCTGCGGTTGCTCCTGGTCCTACATCGAGCAGAGCTCCAGCGACTTCCCCTTTTGTAGTGACATCAACTACGACTCTTGATACAATTATTTTTGAAGATTCAGGATTCTGCCAGGCAAACGCAAATGCATCAGCTGCGCCGCCCTTCAGAATCCCTTTTGAGACTTTTAAACCACCGTCAAATTCAGTCTGAATATTTTTAAATTCGGTTCCAAGTTTGTCCGAGAGGGACCCTGTTTTATTTCGAAAGTTTACTGGATTGGTTGCTGTATAAGTCATATTTTAGACTCCTTGATATAATGTACTAGGATCAGTCCAAAAAAATAACAGGCTTAGATGCCTGTGTCGGTTGCAACTGCGTATGGTTCAATGGTCACCGGTGCGTTATCATACCAGAGCTGAATAACAGTCTCATGCGTTTCATTGTCGAAATATTTGTTAAAGTTGAAACCGTAAGACAGGCTCTTACTCACTTTTTGACCGTTTACTATTGTGTCGTATGCCCCGTTCATCGCGGAATATCTGGGGCTCTGGTTGTAGAAAATAGTTATCCCAGGGTTATCCCTGTCAATAGCAATGATAGAGCCTTCATCAACCCCAGAAAGGAGTCTATGAACAGTTGTACCTACTACAGGAATTTCGATTGAATCGCGTTTACCATTGTTTGGAGTTCCATACAGCTTTTCCTGTTTGTATTGAGTGATATCGAGAGACGTGAGATACTTCTTAAACTCTTTGAAATTGTCCTTGTGAATGAATACATCAGTAAGCCTGTACGGATACCCTTCTCTGATGAAAGCATCTTCGAGCTCTTCAAGGTCTGCGATCGGGGCTGCGTTTGGATCGGACCAGACTGCTTCAGGGGTCCAGTCTCCTGCGAGTGCAGTTCCACTGGCTGCGATTTCAGAGGAGATTCTGTCGTTATAATCCTCTGCAATCCAGTATGCAGTTTTCCTGAATGCTCTCTGAATTTCGTCAACTCCCTCTACATAATCTAGAGCGTCCTGATCTATTTTAATCGCAAACCCTTTTTTATTAAGGGTCGCGGCCTTCATCGTAAATTGCGAAATTTCAACATAAGTCCACTGACCAGAGGTAGTTTTGATTTTTGGTTTCTGTTTTTTAGTGTCCTTTGCGTCGCTTGTGAGTTCCTGTTTATATCCGACTACAGGAGCGGTAGCTCTGACCTGCGGGAATACATCAGTCCATGCAAGCAGAGGGTTCATGATTTCATACATCTTGGGAATGATGAACCGCTTAGTAAGGAATTCTTCATTAGGTGCTGATACGCTCATCTTGATACCTCCTTAAGTCGTCACCGTTCCAAACCCTTTGAAAGCAATCAGAAGCGAGTATTCACCAGACTCTGCCTTAGCTACTGCATGAAGAGGGATCATATCAGAAGATCCGTTACTTGCAACGTCAACAACAACTAGACCGTGAGCGGCTGTACTTTCGCTCGCGTCGATGTCGAGTATTCCAGTAGTGCCTGGAGTGATGTCAGCGGCATTTGCGCATTTTATGGTTGCCTTGAATATTGACATCGGGAACACTTCAACTGTCGCAATTCTGTAGTATTTACCTGTGAGCATATTAGCCCAAGTTGTCTGATTTGCGGACGGTTGCCTCACCCATTTTGGTTCGTCGATTATACGCCCTAGACAGAAGTCTTTGCCATTTGCGAGGGCAGTAACCACTGGAAGCCCATCCGTCGCATCGAAAGTGTTTTCTGTGTCATCCGAAAGTGCTACGAAATCGCCTTTGCAGATTTCAGTTGCTAGCGTGCATACTGTCTGTTTTCCAAATGGTCCGTATGCTGAGGAATTGACAGTAATATCGCCTTCTTCGAGAATTACTGGAATCTGTTTTACCTGTCCGTAATCTCCGCTGATTGAAGAAGTTGCCATGTTCAGACCTTCCCAAGCTTCGCATTCCACGCGCTGTTAAGCTCTTCGTATGATTTCCCATTGTCATGATTACTGGAATTTACTGTTCCAACCCCTTTAGAAAAATTAGATTTCATGATTCCTGTAATTGATTTGATCTGTTCAACTGTGGGATTTGTTGACATATAGCTCTCAGCCGCTTCTTTTGACATTATTGAGTTCAGTTCTTTGACTGCCTCTTCCCTTTCGGCTTTTGATTTGAGCTCAGTGTCATAGGATTTGATAGCTGACTCAACTGCAATTTTAATCCGGTCAGCCTCTCCGGATTCAAGGGTTTCGTATTTCTGTTTCCAGGAAACAAGTTCTTTCTCCAGGTCGGTTTTCTGTGATTCCAGGGTCTTAATTTGACTCTTGAGCTGTACATTTTCAGAGACGGTTGATTCAAACGCCTCTACTGACACGGCGGGTTTACCGCCCCCGGTTTTGTCTGTCATTGTTAAATCCTCATTAGTAGGATATTTTGAAGCAAGAATCGCAGCTAATTCAGGACGAATCCCAACGCCCATTTCAGGCGAAGCTGCAGGAGTATACGGAGCAGTAACAATTGTTACCCCAGTGCCGTAGCCTTTAATCACATCGTAAGAATTTTTTCTAAATTCGATAGGAATACATTCTTGAGAAAGTCCCATGTAGTCATCTGAATAAATGAGAGCAGATAACCACTCAGGGATTCCTGAAAAAGAGCAAATAACTAATTTTTTCTGACTGTCATATTCTACATCATGAATTGTCGCTTTAACCCAGTCATGATTGTATTCATGGTTTATCGAGACGAGCCCGCCTTCCCATGTTTTATAATCGCGGGAAAGAAACTCTTCAGTTAGAGTAGCTTCGTCTCCGAAAATAGAATAAGCATGCTGACCAGCGCAGGCTATAGCCATGCGGATGTCGCCATTATCGAGTTTTTGAGGGGAGAACGAGCGTAGAGGCTCAGTAATGAAATGCTGAGGAGGATCGCCGATATTTTGTGGCATGTATGAAAAATATAGGAAGAATATATATCAAGGAAAATTAAAAACGCCTTTTTGAAAAGACGTTGAATGCCTGAAAACCCGACTTAATGTAAGGCTCTGTATTGAGCTAAAAATAGAAGGTTAAGGTATTTAGACCTGATAAAAAAGATAATTGATTATAGACGCTTAAATTAGTCCCTGTTCTTGTATTTTGCTTTCTTGCGATTCTACATAAGCTTTCAGGACATCCAGGGAAACTTGTCCTGTAGTTGCAAGGAAGTAAGATGGTGTCCAAAAAGCATCTCCCCAAAGGATTTTTTTAGTATCTGGAAATTCATTTCTTAATACTCTGGCAGAAGCACCCTTAATTGAATTGATTACCTTTGTTAAGGAAGTGTTTGGAGTTGCCTTGAAAAGAATGTGATGGTGGTCTTCTCCAGGCTCTTGAGCTACTATTTCTATAGCCATTTCTGTATTTTTTTCTCTTTTCCATTTTTCAGCCATTTCATATATCATCTGTTTTAGCCTTTCCCTAATCACTTCGTTATACAGGGCTTTTCGCCGGTACTTCACTACCAATATAAGGTGATAGTGAAGGGTGTACACGGCGTGCGCACCCTTATCAAGTTTATATGCAGCCATTTTTCAGACCTCGTTCATATCAGGTTCGCAAAGAGGATAGATCTTACTTTCCTTGTGAACCCGTGCCATAGGATGCCAGTAAGTATATTTTCCGTGTTGATGCCACCAAACTCCGTTTTCATGTTTTCGAATTTCATCTGTTTCAAGAGGTATTGATTCGTCAGGCTGAAATTCTCTTATCATTTTTTGATATTCTTCTTTTTCTTTCAATTCTTTCTCAATACTATCTAGGTCTTTCAATTCTTTCTCAATACTATCTAGGGCTCGCTGCGAATTCCATGACCCTGATTTCAGGAAAGGAGAATGATTCTCCCCACAAACATTTGAGGGAGGTGTGGGAAGCACTATCTCGGCGGATATAATACCGAGATCAGGTATCCTGTTGTCTAGCCGATAGAGAAGTTCTTCTTTCAATGCCTTCTTGATGGCTTCGTGGTTCCGGTACTCTATAGGGAGTTCACCGTCTATCCACTGTTCTTCGTCTTCATCCCATTCTTCAAAGTCACGTCTACAGTCCTGGCAAACTCCGGCGTAATAACTGGTTTCCCCACAAAATGGGCATTTGTAGTATTCACCGTCTCGCCTGTCGGTGGCGATTGGCAGGTTCCCCGCCCATACACTACGCGGTTTTTTAGCCGACCCATCGAAGAACGGTGCAGGGATATGAAAACACGGTCCATGAGTGGGCTGGATTCTCACAAGAGCGTAATATGGAAATTCGTATTTTGCTTCAAGTGCTTTTCTAATTTCTTCTATTGCTTCAGTGATTATCATTTTGGTTATCTCCTTGTATTATCTTTGTTGTTATCGTTTTTCTCTTAGGTTGTACAATATACTATACAACCTAATAGTATATATAACTTACGTTAGGTTATGTTAATTTTGATGTAACCAAATTAAAAAGGAGAGAAAAGAAATGACAAAATTTACACAATATGGAAATGAATTTGAATTCACGGTTGAGCAGGATGAACAAATCAATGTTGTTGTAATGTACGTTAATGGGGATAAAATTGATGAAGAATATGTTTCTATGGAGAAAATTGCAGCCGTAGAAACTGCACTCTTTGAGAGAAACAGAAACAGATACAACGAAGTAGTATGCCCTGGTTGTGGATCGGGGAGGAAAGTTTCCGGTTCATTCGGCTGGTGGATTTACAACACTGGGAAATGGTGCTGTGATTGTGGGGATGAGGGGACCGCCTTTTATTTAGGCGATAAAATATCTTCACTAAAATAACTGAGGATTAAAAATAATGGAAACTGATGAAATCACCCAGGAATGGGAATCACTGGAAGCATTATACGATTCCCTAGAAAATATAGAAATGCTCCCCGAAAATCTCTTAAAACTCGCAGCTCAGGCTAAAAAACTAGCCTGTATAATTAATCCTGATAGAACAAAGGAAATTCTTGAAGCTGAACATATGGAAAGCTTCATTGAACCTCATTTTAGAGGGATTGTTCGAGCTTCAGGAGACTTGTTTATTTCCAGAAAACGATATGGCACTGAGTGCTATGTCTATTTTGGGAAAAAAGTTAAATAATTATATTTTTTATCTTGGGGAGCGCGGAGGCGCAGCGAGAAGACCCCGTCTCTTCAGGGCGGGGATGAAAGCGGAGCCTCGCACCGTAGTAGTCTATCGCTTTTCTAATCACTCTTTTTAGTTTGGTTATCACAAAATTAACATAACCTAACGTAAATTATATATACTATTAGGTTGTATTACTTATTACGCAACCAAAAGGAAAAACGAAGTCTAAACAACAAAATAAGGAGATAACCAAAATGATAAACCTCACAAAACTCGGAACAGTAACAAAGACCTGGTGCAAAGATGGAAAACACAGAATGTATGTCAATGATCTGTGTGCAGTCCTCGGGATAAACCCAAAAAAAGTAAAATCTGGTGAAGAAGGTAAAATTGCAAGAGAACTAATGGCTGGAAAACTCTGGTATGATGTAGTAGAAGATGCCTGGGGAAGTCAGGGAATAGGACCAAACAGAAAAGAACAACTCATAGCCGAAATTCTGAAACAAACAGGAGCCGATGAAGTAGAAGAAGAACCTGAAATCTTTGAAGATGTTAAAGAGGAGAAAGTTAAAGAATTCACAATCACCGAAAAGACACCTAACAGAATGCCTGAAACACTCGAAGAAGTCGAAATAATGATGAATGCTCAGGGAATGCCTGAATTCAAATCAAAAGTAATCTTCCTTCAGTCAGTTCTTCGAAACAAGCAGATTCGGAGTCTTCGCTTTGAAGATGTTGCAAAATATCAGAAACTTTTCATGGAATACCTGACTCAAGAAAAAGAAAAACAGTAAGAGGAGGAAATTAAAATGATCACAGAAACGTCATGCAGTGTCTGCAAGTGTCCTATTTACAATGTCCCGCGTGACAGGGGTGACTACTATTGCCAGCTATGTAGAACTCGCGTTCCAGTAGTCAGAAAGCAATACCCAATACCTCACTTGAATGGGAAAATCGTTGAACGTCACCCACTTCCAGAATGTGGATATATCGATGTTGATGTATGTGTCCAACGTGGACAGACTGGAGGCACGTATGGAATCCGAAAAACAATTATGTCCCCCGTTAAGCTTACTACAAAAAGATTGGAAAACCGTGGAACATCGTGGAGAGTATGGGAATATACAGAGCGTATATTATCCGAAAAAACCGATTGGTTTGTAGTCGTTGAGTGGCTGAACAGCCAGACTAGATCATCCGGAACTCCTAAGATTATAGTTTTCGGTGACGCGCCAGACATTTCAACATGGAAAGACGAAATTACTTACGTGGAAGAGGTTTGAAAATGTCAACCTACAAACTCGATAAGGGCGCACACTCAGTGTACACCCTTCACTATCACTTAATTCTTGTCGTGAAGTACAGGAGAAAAGCTCTATACAACGAAGTCATACGAGAGAGATTGAAACAAATCATCTATGAAATGGCTGAGAAGTGGCAAAGAGAAAAAAATGCTGAGATGGCTATAGAAATAGTGGCTCAAGAGCCTGGAGAGGATCACCATCATATTCTTTTCAAGGCTGCCCCTAACACTTCATTAACAAAAGTAATCAATAGCATCAAAGGAGCTTCAGCAAGAGTCCTTAGAAATAAGTTCCCTGAAACTAAAAAATTCTTATGGGGCGATAGTTTTTGGACTCCTTCATACTTCTTGGCTACAACAGGACAAGTTTCTCTTGATGTCCTTATAGCCTATGTCGAGAGCCAAGATACAAAAATACCGGAACAAGGGTGAACTACCCCTTCCTTAAGGAAGGGGCTTCTTGCTTCATCCCTCGAACTACTGTTCGCAAGTCCACAAGCCCATCCCCTGCGTTCCGCAGGTGTCAGATAACTATAAGATTTTGATCTTGAAGAGAGAACTTTTTGATATTGATTGCAGCATTTATATCTCTATCATGTTTTGTCTTACAATCAGGACAAATCCATTCTCTATCTTTCAAGGTCAAAGATGAATTATAATATCCACAAACATTACATATTTTTGAAGAAGGCTCAAATCTTCCGATTCTTAGAATAGTCTTTCCGAACCATTCAGCTTTATACTCTAATTTGGTTACGAAACTGCTCCATCCTGCATCTGAGATTGATTGAGCTAAACAGTGATTCTTTACCATGCCTTTAACATTCAGAGTTTCCAGCGCAATAGCTTGGTTCTCGCTTATAAGTTTAGAAGAGAGTTTATGCTGGAAATCGTTTCTCTGATTGCTTATTTTCTCATGGATTTTTGAAAGCTGCTGTCTAGCTTTATTGCGGTTATTAGATCCTTTAACTTTCTTTGAAACTCTCTTTTGCAAACATTTCATTCTTTTAAGAGAGTTTTTGAGGTATTTTGGATTTTCAACTTTTTCCCCATTTGAGAGGATTGCAAAATCTTTAATACCTACATCAATGCCTACAGCATTCGATTCTGATATTTCTTGTTTTTCAGGGAGTTCTAGACCATCATCTACAAGAATAGATATGTAGAACTTCCCAGTACTTGATCTTGAAATAGTTGCAGTTTTCATAGTACCTTCAAACCTTCTATGAAGAACTGCTTTAACCTCACCCATTTTAGGAAGCTTGATAACGTTTCTGTCAAAATCTACAGTATAATGCTGTGGCATTTGATAAGATTGAACTGGATTTTTCTTAGATTTGAATTTAGGGAAACCAGTTTTTTCTCTGAAAAATTTGGTAAAAGCTGATTCTACATTTACTAAAGAAGCAAGTAGAGCCTGAGAATTAACTTTTTTCAGCCATTCATTAGAATGCTTTACTTCATGAACCAAAATCTTTTGCAAGTCAAACCTTGATATTGATTTCTTAGTTTGCTCATAAGTTTTTATTTTCTGTTCTAAAGCCCAATTATAGACGAATCTACATGCTCCGAAATGAAGATTTATAAATTCTTCTTGATCTTTATCTGGGTAGATTCGGTATTTGAAGGCTTTTAACATACTATAGTTTATACGTTTTAAAGAGATATATACTTTTCTCTAAAAAGTAGTTAATTAAGATTAAAAGTTGTATTTACTATTGTGCGAGGCTTCGCTTTCATCCCCGCCCTAAAGTGACGGGGACTTCTCGCTGTGCCTCCGCGCTCCCAAGTTAAAAAGAAGAATCCCCTTCCTTTGGGGAGGGGAGAATGTCAATTCTTTAGAGTTATATATAACATTTATATTTTTATAAAACTGTGATAGTTATATATACTAGTAAGTACTAGTACTAGTACTTAATTAAATGTTTGATATTATGGAGGTATTGCACATTACTTACGATCCAGGCTATACAAAAGCGAATGTATCCTATGAAGCCAACGCGCTGCTAAAGGAACTCGCTAAGGAAAAAACGGAATCAACTGGAACGAGATATCATGTTAAGGACATCATTGATGAGATCCTGAACAAGATGTATCCTGAGAAATTTCGCTTCAATAAAACAGTCTAAAAATAGGAGAGAACGATAAGCTCCGGGAATGTTTGCGGCACTCCCGATGCTATATATCTTGAAAAGCCTAGATACATTGGCAATTAACAATATGGCTTTTTTTGCATATATATTTATCGTTCTCGTTAGGTGAAACTATGGCTCCTAGAGGACGTAAACCGAAACTAAAAAATCGAGTAACTACCTGTGTTTCTATTGAAAGCGCAGACTTGGAATTTATGAAAGGGTATGATAAGGAATTATCCGAGTTTTTGCGAGAAAGCATAGCGGCTTTCAGGAAAAGTAAAAGTTCACCTATAGAGCAATTAAAAAAGGACATCGAAGAGACTAAAAATAAAATAAAAGAGTATGAGATTATCCTACATCAACAAGAAATGCAGCTCATAGAACTCGAAGAAAATGAAGAACTTCTAGCTCAGGAAGAAAGAGAACGAGAAGAGTTTGAGGATAAAAGAAGAGTGTACATAACAGGGTGTATAAAGTCAATGCAGTCCAAGAGTACATATAATAGACTCTGGATGGAACATCTCATGGAAGCCTGGAAGTTTTCAACATTCGATGAAGCAAAGGAATACGTCATGAATGTTTGGATCGACGAAGGAGTACCTGAAAAGAAAGTAAAGAGTTACCTACGATTGAATTGAGTATATACATAATTGAATTTGATATATACTCAATTCATGAACGAAAAAAACTAAAAGATGATGTAAAAATGAATTTCGTATATTATATATATAATATATTAAATTCTGTAAAGTATAGTAGTATAGTAATAGACGTGAATTCGATATATACATAATTGAATTTCATATATAACAAATTCGACTGATATCGATATTCTTCATTATTTCCAGATATGATTATTGTATATACGAATTTAATTTGATATATACACAATTAGTTCCTTAGTGGAAAAGTGGGGTTAATATTTCTTTTTTTGTACTATTTTTTGATGAAATCTGGCATCATTTTCATACAATTCTTACATTTATACGGATTATACGAAAAGTACTTATATGAATAGTGCGTATAGTAGTATTGTGCGAGGGCTAAAGGCCCTACGAGAAAATAAGAGAGGAAAGAAAATGATATATGGAATTTTGAACCTAACCCAACATGTAGCAACCCATGAACAGATCGAAGCCGGAGTGTTCGAACCTTCTGCTGAAGACAAGAAGATGATACAGAAACTCCTTACATTTAATGATATCCCGACGCGCGGGGAAATGCATGACAGGGCGGCAACCGTAGCCGCTATAGCAGTGAAATATTTCACTGACGAGTATGACCCACGTGAAGACCACAGGGGATATGCAATGATCGGCGGAGCACCCTATTTCATGGGGTTCCTCGAACGACATCTATCAGGTGAAGACATTGGCCAATTGTACGCCTTCTCAAAGAGGGAAAGTATTGACCAGGTACAGCCTGATGGTTCGGTCAAAAAGACCGCAGTATTCAGGCACTGCGGATTTGTGGAGGTCTGAAAATGACATCAATAAAAGAACTAAATAGAGAAATCGAGGCAAATGCTGTAGAACTTGATTTCGCGCATAGATATGAAAACGGGTATGACTACTCAGATGAGGAGTTTTACACTCTTCAGGAAAAACAGAGAAAACTAATTGAAAAAAGAGATAATCTGCTTCTTGAAGATGCAGAAAAAGCTTTCTAAAATGGCACGGAAAATAGGAGAAAAGAAATGAAAAAGAACATAATTAAACATTTTATTGCAGCATTTCATGATCCAGATTTCTGGATGAGTAGATATGGATTGATTGCAATAATTGCAATAATAATCGAACTGATTATTATAAAGAACATAATTTTGATGTAAGAGGTCTGAAAAATGCAGGACCAGAAAAAAGTAAAATTCGCGGATGTCCATCCGACAACTCGCGAGAAGTTTAAAATTTTCGTAAGTAAATTAAAACTCGATGGACGCACAATAAATGGGCATCGAGTAAAAACACTAGAGGATGGAATGTTATATGCTATGTTGCAGGCGGAAAGAGTGCCTGCGCTTGAATATGAAAACAGGGAATTGAAAGAGAAGATCAAGGAATGTGAGGAATAAAATATGCAGTATTGCAAACTAAACAACACAGCATGTAAGCTGCAGTCCTGAGAACGGTTGAAGATATCAGAAGGGAGTATGAGAGCGAATATCTCTCAAGAATTCCCGCATAATTCTTTTTCAAAACATTTTTGTTGTTGCTCAATTGATTGAAGGTGAAAATATGAAGATTGATAGGATAGAAGCTCAAAAATTAGCAGAAGAAAAATATGGACCTGGTGTCTATGTTGGCGACCTGAACGAAGTTTGGGAAGGAGGGTTAAAGCACATGACTGAAGAAAAAGAGATCTATTGCTCAGGTACATCTCGGTTAGTATGTCCTCACTGTGGAGAAGAACAGGGATGCGGAGATGTTGACCTAGAAGATTATGAGACAGATTTTGAATGTCAGAGATGCGGAAAAGTATTCACGTATGAGCGGGAATGTGTAGCACTTTACTATTCGAAAAAATAACTTTTTCTTCCTTAGTGCCGTTTGAAAAGGAGGCATATTAAGCCTCCATTCCTTCGGTAAGTTCCTGAGAAGTTCCAGGATCCAGCATTTCAGCTTTTTCTATGTTTTGATTCCTGAAATTCTTTAGGAAATCGGTAACGGCTGACCCTCTCGAAAGGGTGTATTCCTCACCCACGGCATCCGAAATAGTGGGATAATCCGAGCTACTGCAAATGAACCTAACCTCGTATCCCTTTTCGAGTGCAGCAAGCTTCTTTTTGATTAGTTCGTCTTTCGTATGACTGCCCTTTTTCTCATATTCAATTGCCAGCCATTTACCGTTTTTCTTGCCTCTTAAATCCTCCTTCGCGTTGTGGTTTATTGATATTTCTTCATATTTAAGAGCTTTGTTAGCTTGTGTGAATCCTTCCTGAACTTCCCGCGAAGGAAGCGAACTAAGGTCTCATTAGTGGTTTCTAGTTCAGCAACTCTCTTAGTTAATCTTGCAAGATCCTTTTTGTTTTGAGAGAGAGACCGTTGAAAACAACGAAACAAGAGAACATCCTTAATTAAATGTGTGTACGTGTACACATCGTCAACCAATAACGATTTAAATAAAAGAGTAGTTAAGCCCCTGTCGGGACTTCGTTATTAATAGTTTCAAGAATGGAAAGGAGTAAACGCCTTTGAGCGTCTAAACACTCTATTTCCTTTTCTATTTCTACGAGTTGGTTCTCCACCTCGGATTTGTCGCCTGTCAATAGATACCCCTCTGTAAGTGTTAATTAATTAATCCATCTTCTTTCAACCTATTTATAACGTATGCCTCGCATTCGGCTCTAGTTGAGAACTTGAAGACATCTGAAATAGTACCCCAATCAATAGTCTTTTTATTGACCATAAACGCCATGTTAGTTTTCCATTTATCATACATTGCGTTTCGATGAGTGCTTAATACGTCTTCGTTCTCACATGTTTCTAACTGCTTCAGGAGGAGTTTTATTTGTAGGTCAATAGAATTCCTTTGCTGTTGTAAGTCTGCGATCTGGCTCTTTATAACGGCTTTATCTGTGCTATTTAATTTAAGATAAGAGTCTATCGCATCCCTGCATAAAGCCGAGACATTGACGCCTTTCATTTTTATAAGTTCGAGCTTTTCGGATTCTAATTTTACGTTTGTGGAAGTGAGAGAAGACAAGGATAAGACCTCCATATTAAAGGGATTGTGTGTATCTGTGTGTACACACTACTACTATACTATATTCTATCTTAGTAAGTAGTAGTAGTAGTAGTAGTAGTAGTAGTAGTAGTAGGTGTTTGTTTTTTCAGTTGCAGTAAGCCGTTTTCATCATTTACATGGTTCCCGCAAGCGCATTGTAAACCAGTAACAATAAGCTTCTGTTTTCCATTTACGAGTTTCCGGCAGTACGAATTATACATATATTCGCCGCATTTCTCACAGATGGTTTTAGGGTTCTTGCCCTTTCCTCTCCAGTATTCTTCATCTGATGCTTTCATTATTAGATCACCTAAAAAAGGATTAAATTATTTTTTGCCAGGCATCCCGCCCGCCAATCTATACAGCTATCTGTATAGTGCCTTTTGAAAAGGAGGTATATTAAGCCTCCAATTCATCAGTAATCAGTCCAGATTCAGCAGGAACCTGAATATCTGTTTCTTCTTCGCCGTTTTCTTCTTCAGCCGCGAAATTCTTTAAGAAATCAGCAACGTCCGACCCTCTTTTAAGCGTATAATCCTCACCTACGGTCCCTGAAATGAAGGGATAATCCGCGGAACTGCAAATGAAACGAACTTCCATTCCTTTTCCGAGTGCAGCTGCCTTCTTTGCTATCAATTCCTCTGTAGTGTGAGAGCCTTTTATTTCGACTTCCAAGCCAAGCCATTTTCCATTTTTCCGGCCCTTAATATCCACATCCTGATTGTGGTTTATCGTTATTTCCTCGAAGTTTTCAGACTGCATTAACGGGTCTAACTGGATCACATCAGAGAAATGAATGAGTTTCATGTCTCCCAAATGCGGTAATATTATCCGTCCATTCCTGACAGAACCCTTTGGTAAAAAAGCACCAACCGTTCCTGGTTTGTTAACTCTGGAAACTTGGTGTTTTTCGTAGCCCTGTTGTAATAATACGGAAGAGTCGCCATCAAACCAGTCTGAAAAGATGATTTTATGATCTGCTATTAAATGCTTGAATTCCCTCTTAAACGTTAAACCACTATCAGCAACTGGTTTTTTGTCTTCATATCCTATTCCTTTGATCGTTTCATGCTCCCATTTTGTAGACTCAAAGAAGATGGGAACTCTTTCATCTTCGGAATCTCCGAATAGTAATAGACCCTGTCCTACAGTACAGTTTGACAATATAGAGCATTCGTTTTCTGTTAACTCAAAATAGTCTTTTACATCATTGAGGGATTTTTTAATGTTGTTTCCCATCAGGATATTTATGTAGGTATTCGTCCTGAAGTCCTCACCGACTCCATTTTTAGAGAAGTCTGACGGCTGATGTGTTGCAATCCACTGGTAAAACTTATGACTCCTACCCTGCGTGAGCCTCTGTAGCATCTGTTCTCTTAATAGCTTATCCCGAAGGTAGACCCCGCCTTCATCAATCGCTAGATAGGTCTCTCTTTCGTTGTGAGTGCTGAACCTGGAAGCTATAGCCCCGTTTACAATGACTGACATAAACGTTTTAATCTCGTCTGGGACGTTTGCCATATCTATTATAATGAAGTCTTTGTTAAGGTCCAGCCCTTTTGTCTGGTTGCAGTATCTATTAAATAATCCAGTTGAAGAGAACTGATAAGTCTTATTATAAAGTGCCTCTGCGGTCTTCTGTTTAGTCCCTAAGTTCTTGTTTTCCTTATCCAGCTCCCATTTAAAACGGAGTGTAGGATATACAGGCATTGGATTTGAAAAGCTGTCCGGTTCATCCCTATAGATTCCTGCTTGCTCGTAAACATAATCAAGGGACTCATCGAGATAACTAGCCATATTTGACGTGAATTCTGAGCCTAACCAGATTCTATGAGCGTTTATTAAGGTCCCTTTCTTCAGGTCGTATAAATTTTCAAATATATGTTTCCTGGCTCCCTTCAGTTCTTCCTTGTTCAGTCCCATGCTCTCAAGGTCAATCAGAATATCAAGAGGATTGAAATATTCAGATCCATTAATACCAATGTCAGCTATACAGCCATTGTCCCCAAATGCAGCCGCTACAGACCTATAATTAGTGCCTTCATCGGCCTTTGGAGTCGTGTATATTATCCGGGCATCCCTGAGAGTCTTCAACCGCATGAGAAGCAGCAGATAAGCATATGTTTTACCGGACCCTGTAGCTCCACACATAGCCAGTGTTTTGGCTGCAAGTCTATCCAGATCGAACATAATTTCATTATTGGTTAACATGTCCTTCCCGAAATACATGCCTGTATCATCTGTCCGGCTGTTCAGGTTTGTTGCAGATGATAAGACCGCCGCCCCGTCTGAACGAACTTCAACCCATGATCTAGGGTGAGTGTCTGGTCCAGGTAAAGCCGTCTGTAGCATCTCAAGCTGAAGCCTGCTAGGAATAGTAACCTCTATATTTTCCCCTCTGATAATGTTTATTAATTTACTTTCAGCCTCGAACACTAGATCAGCAGGCCCACGCAGGACGACAACAAAAGAAGCATGAAAAGCCTTTTGAGACTTGTAATATATTTCAGAATAGTTTTGTATGATATCCTGACTTTTCATAGTAAGTTCGAGCTCATCTTTCTCAGTCCCTTCGTGATTGTTTTGGCTTCGCCTAACTCCTGCATCAAAATGTGCCTGCTCTAACGTCTCTTTTGTGTGAACCCCTGGCAACTGAATGAGACCCGTAGAAATTAAGACCCTAACCCCATCAAACGCTAGGTTCTGTATCTGCTCAATAGTTTTGCTGCTGAAGTCTCGTGGGTATCCTTCTGAACCTGTATCAGTTGGTAAACCACATACAATAGTTCGGACTACCATTCTCTGATTAAATACGAGATTAGTATCAAATACCTCAATCCTGCTTGGAAGAATCTTTCTTGCATATGACCTAGACCATGCTTGATTATCTGCGTAGTGTCCAGCATCGTTCCATCTCTTCTTTACATTCGTTTTAAGATTCTTGACTTTTTGAACTATCATGCGTCTACCTCCCCTAACATAATTTTATAAGCTTCAATTACCGACTGTTGATCTCTAAGCACTACAGGGCACAGAGAAGCACCTTTCATACTTGATATGAGCCCTGGGATTATTGCCCCATACTGGACCCTTGCAGCAGCTATGTTTTTACGCTCACCTAGCGAAATAAACGAGTAATACCGCCATTTTATCACAAGTTCGTTATCAGTCGAAATCTTTAGATACATATCTGCTAAGTGTTTGTCGCTTGCGTCCCCCTTTGAAGTGTTCATTAATGAAAGCAAATATTCTAAAACCTGTTTTTTTGGTTCCATCACTGAGCAAGAAATATTCTCGAATAAAGTATTAACAGGAAGCCCGTTTACTACCTTCTGAAGTGCCATTTCGTGAAACTCTCGGAATTCATCTGAGAGCCTGGGCGGGAATGTTTCAATCAGTACCCCATATTCATTCAGCTTCTTCTTTTCGAGCCTGAAGAAGATTTTCAATCTCTGGATAAATGAGATATGAGGACCAAATTCAATTATAACACCTTTTGGGGCTTTAGTTTCCTTTATCCCGTCTGTGCTGTCATGGATTCCCACGATAGAAACGAGTTTTAACAGGTTCTCCATTGATTCAGCCATTGTATTGATTACATGCTTCCCGCGTAGACCCTGGATGAAAAACACTGTCCGGTCTTTCTGGTATTCCACGAGATCATCGTTTCTAAAATATTTCAACCAGAAAAACACGACTAAAACGAGCATTGAAGCATACATAAGAATGTTCATGTAAGCATCTGTTATCAGTTCTTCTGGTGTCATATTTCTGGTTGCTGTTAGTACAACTATTATACTGTTTGACATCTCCCTGAAGAGATACATACATGCGGCTGTTGCTGCGAACAGTATCCATGTATGGAGGTTGGTAAGGTCTAAGAACCTGTCTGATTTTATTCTTGTGATTGTTTTTGGTGGTCTTGCTTGTGAATATGGTGTTTCGTTGGTCATTTGTATC
>ENA-UOOI01000273-UOOI01000273.1-fermentation-metagenome-genome-assembly--contig:-NODE-273-length-66576-cov-4.051773_pt1 | contig 66576 bp, 56 predicted proteins | sample MGYA00245779_ERZ724027 | MGnify/ENA primary metagenome ERZ724027 (study PRJEB28704, sample SAMN03018318) | fermentation metagenome | biome: anthropogenic terrestrial biome; feature: soil; material...
AAGGGGGATTTTTCTCTTGTGAATCAAGGTGGCACCGCGAATTGACTTTTCAATCCGTCCTTGACATTACTTAAATTGGTAATGTCAAGGGCGGATTTTTTGCTCTGACAAGAAGGGAGGGTCTATGAATGAGACACAGATGACAGAAGCTAAAAGGTTGGCAGCAACTGGAAGATATCATGTGATGCCGGTGACAGAAGAAATGTTGTCAGATCTTTACACACCGGTTGGGGTGCTGAGGACACTGCAATATGTGAGCAGTCACAGCTTTATACTTGAAAGTGCTGAGGGTGAGAAAACCTGGGGACGCTACAGCTTTCTAGGATTCGAGCCAAAACTGGAATTCTGCTGTAAGGATGGGATCTGTCGGACACGGGAACTGTGTCCGACGGGTGAGGGACGGGTAAGCATTCAGACTTCATGTCCCGAAAGGTTAATCCGGGAGCTGATTGCGAAGTATCGGTCTCCCAGGATCGAAGGCCTCCCCCCTTTTACCGGTGGTCTGGTCGGGTATTTCTCCTATGATTATATCCGGTATGCCAAGACAGGTCTTGATATAGAAGCCGTTGACGATGCGAATTTTAACGATGTGGATCTGATGCTGTTCGATCAGGTTATTGCATTCGACCATTTGAAACAGAAAATTATTTTGATGGTTGGGATGTCGCTGGATGGCGATATTGATAAGGACTATGAACATGCGAAAATCCGTCTGGAAAGGCTGAAAGGGCTGGTACGAGGCCGCAGGGAGAAACATCCGGAGACCTTGAAACTTTTGACACCCCCCCAGGCACTTTTCACGAGAGAAGAATATTGTGAGATGGTCTGTGAAGCTAAGAGATATATCTATGAGGGGGATATCTTTCAGGTAGTGCTTGCCAATCGGATATTTGCAAGGAAGGAGGGGAGCATCTTCGATGTGTACCGTCTGCTTCGGAGCTCGAACCCTTCTCCCTACATGTTTTATTTATCCGGAGATGACATTGAACTGGCTGGGGCCTCGCCGGAGACACTGGTCAAACTGAAAGAGGGAATCCTTCATACTTTTCCTCTGGCAGGTACCAGAAAGCGAGGCGAGACAAGAAAAGAAGATGAGAAATTGATGCAGGAACTTCTTTTGGATGAAAAAGAACTTGCTGAGCATAACATGCTTGTAGATCTCGGCAGGAATGATCTGGGAAAGATCAGCAAGGTCGGCACCGTATGTCTTGAGAAATATCAGAGCATCGAACGTTTTTCTCATGTGATGCATCTTGGATCCACAGTGAAAGGAGAAATTGCTGAGGATAAGGATTTCATGGATGCGATTGGCGCTGTACTGCCGGCAGGAACGCTTTCCGGAGCTCCAAAGATCAGAGCCTGTGAGATTATCGATAAGTTGGAAGGACACCGGAGGGGAATCTATGGCGGAGCTGTTGGATACATCGACTTTACCGGAAATCTGGATATGTGTATTGCAATCCGTATGGCTTATGCAAAGAAGGATGAACTTTATGTGTGTTCTGGAGCAGGAATTGTGGCAGAAAGTGTTCCGGAGAATGAGTACCAGGAATGCCTGAATAAAGCGATGGCGGTTATGGAGGCAGTGGAAGATGCGGGAAAGGAGATGGATGTATGATTCTTTTGATTGATAATTATGACAGCTTTACCTATAACATCTATCAGATGCTGGCCGATAAAGATCAGGTAATTGTGATCCGAAACGATGAAAAGACAGTCGAGGAAATAATTGAAATGAAACCGGACGCCGTTGTTCTGTCACCCGGACCTGGGAGACCTGAAAACGCCGGAGTTTGTATCGATGTGGTGCAAAAGTTAGCCGGTAAACTTCCCATTCTGGGTGTGTGTCTCGGACATCAGGCCATCTGTCAGTCATTTGGAGGAATAGTCACACACGCGAAACACCTCATGCATGGAAAGTCCTCGGAGATTATCGTGGATCCAAAAAGTACGATTTTTTATGGCTTATCAGATAGATTGTTGGTGGGAAGATATCATTCTCTTGCAGTAAAAAGAGAGGGACTGCCAAAAGAGCTGAAAGTGACCGCATATTCCACAGACGGCGAGGTGATGGGTGTGGAACATCAAAGATTTCCGATATATGGACTTCAGTTTCATCCGGAGTCTATCCTGACACCAGATGGAAGCAAAATGCTCCAGAACTTCTTGAATGTCGGATAACTCTTGTTGTGCGACAGGTGAATAAGAAATCGATCGTCATTGAAATCAAACAGAAAAAGAGAGGAGTAGGAAATTATGATCAAAGAGGCGATATTTAAACTAGTTAAGCGGGGTGACTTATCCTATGAGGAGGCACATCAGGTGATGGATGAGATTATGGAGGGAAAGGCAAGCGATGTACAGATGAGCTCCTATCTGACGGCACTTAGCATGAAAGGGGAAACGATTGAGGAGATCACTGCATCGGCGGCTGGAATGCGAGAGCACTGCATCAGACTTCTCTCTGATGTAAATGCTCTGGAAATCGTGGGAACGGGCGGAGATGGTTCGAATTCTTTCAACATATCCACCACGTCAGCACTTGTCATCGCCGCAGCGGGTGTTCCGGTTGCAAAACATGGAAACCGAGCGGCTTCGAGTAAATGCGGAGCAGCCGATGTGCTCGAAGAACTGGGTGTGAATATCTGCATTTCTCCTGAGAAAAGTGCCAAACTTTTGGAGGAAATCGGGATTTGCTTTCTCTTTGCACAAAATTATCATTTTGCGATGAAATATGTGGCACCCGTAAGAAAAGAGCTGGGAATCCGGACCATTTTTAACATACTCGGCCCTCTTGCGAATCCGGCAGGAGCAGACATGGAGTTGATAGGGGTCTATGATGAAACTCTTGTCGAACCGATCGCTCATGTGCTGAAAAACCTTGGGGTAAAAAATGCTATGGTCGTGTATGGACAGGATAAACTCGATGAAATATCTATGAGTGCCCCGACTTGTGTGTGTGAGATCCGTGATGGCAAATTCAATTCTTATACGATTACCCCGGAGCAGTTCGGATTTGTCTTTTGTACAAAAGATGAACTGACAGGCGGAACGCCGGCAGAAAATGCTCGAATTACCCGGCGGATCTTATCCGGTGAGGAGAGGGGAGCGAAACGAAATGCCGTGCTTTTAAATGCCGGTGCCGCACTCTATATTGCAGGAAAAGTGCAGACGATGAAAGAAGGCATATTCCTTGCGGCAGAGATAATTGACAATAAAAAAGCTTTTGAGAAGCTGGAGCAGTTTATTCAATCTTCCAACGAAGGAGAGGAGGATAATGCAGCGGAATGATCTTAGATGAGATTGCAGAGAAAACAAGAATAAGGATTTCCGAGAAAAAGAAACAGGTACCGCTAAGCGAAATATGCAGGGTAGCTCAAAAAAGGACAGCTGTGGAAAAGGGAGCAAACGGCGGCTTTACATTTCCGTTTGAAAAAGCGATTGGCAGTGGCGGAATCTCTTTTATCTGTGAAGTGAAAAAGGCGTCCCCATCAAAAGGTGTCATTTCTGAAGATTTTTCCTATCTTCAGATTGCAAAGGAATACGAGAACGCGGGGGCCGATGCTCTTTCTGTGCTGACAGAGCCATATTACTTTCAGGGAAATGACAGATATCTGCAAGAGATTGCAAAAGAGGCAAGAATTCCAATTTTGAGAAAAGATTTCACAGTAGACCCATATATGATTTATGAAGCGAAACTGATGGGAGCCTCAGCGGTACTTTTAATCTGTGCCTTACTCTCAGATGAAGAGTTGAAAAATGATATCAAAATCTCACATGGTCTGGGGCTTTCCGCATTGGTTGAAGCCCATGATGAAAAGGAGGTATATCGTGCGATTGCCTGCGGGGCCAGAATCGTCGGTGTCAATAATCGCGATCTGAATACGTTTCAGGTAGATCTGAGTACAAGTGTTCGCCTGAGAAGTCTGGTGCCAAAATCCGTTTTGTTTGTGTCGGAAAGTGGAATAGCGAACCCATCGGATATAAAAAAACTGAAAGAGAACAAAACAAATGCGGTTTTGATTGGCGAGACGATGATGAGAAGCCAGGATAAAAAATCGTTGATAAAAGATCTGCGGGAGGTGTGAACATCCAATGAAAATTAAGATTTGCGGTTTAAGCAGAGAGGAAGATATTGATGCTGTGAATACTGTTCTTCCGGATTATGTTGGATTTGTATTTGTACCGGGAAGCACAAGATATGTCAATTATGAGCATGCCCAAGAATTAAAAGGAAAACTTTCAAAGAAGATTTCTGCGGTAGGGGTATTTGCTGATGAGGAACCTGAGATGATCGAATGTATGGCAAGAGACGGAATCATCGATCTGATACAGCTTCACGGAGATGAAGGGGTAAACGATGTTGAAACGTTGAAGAGAGTATGTGGCATTCCGATAATTAAGGCTATATCCATGAATTCTTATAAACATCGGGAGAGCATAAGAAAGTTTGAAGAGAGCAGCGTGGATTACCTGCTTTTGGACAGTGCAAAGGGTGGAAGTGGTCAGATGTTTGATCACAGGTGCATATCTAATATAAAAAAGCCGTTCTTTCTCGCCGGAGGACTTACATCTGAAAATGTCGGTGAAATATTAAAGGATGTTCCAATCGTGCCATATGCTGTGGATATGAGCAGCGGAGTGGAGACGAACGGCAGAAAAGACAAGGAAAAAATTTGTAAAGCAGTCAGGAGGATGAGAGATGTCGAGAGGTAGATACGGTGAATTCGGAGGACAGTATATTACAGAGACACTGATGAATGAATTGATTAAATTGGAGAAGAATTATGAGTATTATAAGCAGGATCCTGCATTTTGCGGAGAACTGACAGAGCTGTTAAATAATTATGCAGGGCGTCCGTCCCGTCTTTACTATGCAGGTAAAATGACGGAAGATCTGGGTGGGGCGAAGATCTATCTGAAGAGGGAGGATTTGAATCACACAGGATCTCATAAGATCAACAACGTGCTCGGACAGGTGTTACTCGCGAAACGGATGGGTAAGACGCGTGTGATTGCAGAGACTGGGGCGGGGCAGCATGGTGTGGCTACAGCGACGGCGGCAGCTCTTCTGGATATGGAGTGTGAAATCTTCATGGGAAAGGAAGATACCGATCGTCAGGCATTGAATGTCTACCGAATGGAACTTCTGGGTGCAAAGGTTCATCCGGTTATCAGTGGTACGCAGACCCTAAAAGATGCGGTCAATGAGACCATGCGAGAATGGTCGACAAGAGTGGAAGATACCCACTATGTTCTGGGATCTGTCATGGGACCACATCCATTTCCTATGATGGTGAGAGATTTTCAAAGTGTAATCAGCCGCGAAGCAAGAGAGCAGATCTTAAAAGCAGAGGGAAAGCTGCCAGCGGCCGTGCTCGCTTGTGTAGGCGGCGGAAGTAATGCGATGGGTATGTTTTATAATTTCATAGCGGATAAAAAGACCCGTCTGATCGGATGTGAGGCGGCGGGAAGAGGGGTGAGTACCGGACAGACTGCAGCGACAATGTCCGTTGGGACCATCGGTGTTTTCCATGGGATGAAATCCTACTTCTGTCAGGATGAAAATGGGCAAATCGCACCGGTTTATTCAATATCAGCAGGGCTCGATTACCCTGGTATAGGGCCTGAGCATGCTCATCTTCGAGATATAGGAAGAGCGGAGTATGTGCCAATCACCGATGACGAAGCCGTTGATGCGTTTGAATATCTGGCAAGGACAGAAGGGATTATCTGCGCAGTAGAGAGTGCTCATGCAGTGGCTTATGCTAGAAAACTGGCACCGACAATGGATAAAGATACTAGTATGATCATCTGTCTGTCCGGACGTGGAGATAAAGATGTTGCAGCGATAGCGAGATATAGAGGGAAGGAGATTTATGAGTAATATAAAGGATGCATTTTTAAATGGAAAAGCTTTAATCGCGTTTTTGACAGCGGGAGATCCATCACTGGATAAAACAGTGGATTATATACTGGCGATGGAACAGGCAGGTGCTGATCTGATTGAAATTGGAATTCCATTTTCTGATCCGACGGCAGAAGGAGTGGTGATTCAGGAGGCGGATATAAGAGCTCTTAAAGCAGGGATGACCACGGATGGAGTATTCGAGATTGTAGAAAAAGTACGGGAGAAATGCAAGATTCCGCTAGTATTGATGACGTATCTGAATCCTGTCTTTCATTATGGCTATGAAAGATTCTTTGAAAAATGTGAGGCTTTATCGGCTGATGGAATTATTGTTCCGGATCTTCCCTTTGAGGAGAAGAAAGAGGTATCTGAGGTTGCTGAAAAACACGGCGTGGATGTTGTATCCATGATCGCACCAACTTCAAAGGAACGAATTCAGATGATTGCAGAGGATGCAAAAGGATTTCTCTACGTTGTCTCATCTATGGGAGTGACCGGGGTGAGAACGAATATTGAAACAGATCTATCATCTATTATGGCATCGATCCGGGAGGTGACAGACCTCCCGGCAGCAGTGGGATTTGGCATCAGCACACCCAAGCAGGCCCGTGAGATGGCAGCGGTATCCAATGGGGCGATCGTAGGAAGTGCAATTGTGAAACTGATTGAAAAATATGGGGAAGATGCACAAGAACCATTGAAAGAATATGTCAGAGAAATGAAGGCAGCCATGAGAATGCAGCCCGATTAGAAGGGATTTGAATTCGAGATGTTAAAATAATGCATCTGCTATGATCTGTTTTATTAATAAGCAGGACATAAAGTGATTGTGAGAAATAATGGATACAATGAGAATCCGGAAGCTCATCTTCGGGTTCTCACTGTATTCAGGGATGTAAATTAAGAGTTTATCCATCTCCGGGTATTTTCTATCATCCACTTACCTAGCTGGCCCATGCCTTCTCCTGTTTTTGCGGAGATGAAGATAATTTCTATATTTGGATTCCTCATTCTGGCGTTTTTGATCAGCTGTTGTTTGTCAAAGTCAAAGTAATCCATGACGTCAATTTTATTGACGATCAGCAGATCACATTTTTCATACATCAAAGGATATTTTAATGGTTTGTCATCACCCTCTGGCACGGAGAGGATTGTAGCGTTTTTCGCTGCACCAGTATCGAATTCAGCCGGGCAGACAAGATTTCCTACATTTTCCAGGACCACCAAATCCATATCTTTTGTGCCGAATTCTGACAGACCCTGTCTTGTCATATCAGCATCGAGGTGGCACATTCCTCCGGTATGTATCTGGATCGATGGAATTCCGGCATCTTCCATAATTTTGGCATCGACGATAGAGTCAATGTCTGCCTCCATCACGCCCATATTTAGTTGACCTTTTAGCTCTTTTGCAAGAGCCAGTAAGGTTGTTGTCTTTCCGGAACCCGGTGAAGACATCAGGTTGAGAAGAAATGTCTTCTCCTCTTTCATCTGCTTTCTTAATTTTATTGCATCCTTGTCATTGTCTTCAAAAATACTTTTTTTGACTTCGATAACACGAATACGGTCTTTTGTTATTGCATCACTCATGTTAGTCCCCCCTATTTCGCCTATGATTGACGAACTGATTTATCTTACAGCGGTTCATATACCTGGTAAGGCTGAGCACTGTATACTATTGTTTCCTTAATAATAACATTCAAACCCAGTCTAATCAACCATTGTAGAAGGATTTTGAGTATAAAGATTGTGAGAAAGAGGGAAATTAACACACACATCATCTGGTAATGTGTTATAATTTTATGTAAGATTATATAGAAGAGCGAGATAAAGGATTAGAATGAACAATATAGTATTAAATCTTGAAAATGCAGTGTCAACGGGACTTTTTGATCAGTCGGTTCGATCCGATGACACTCTTCGTCCCCGACTACTCTACAATGATATACACAAAGGAAACAACATTTTAGTCGAACTGGAACAAAATCTTCTTGATTGTGATTCCTTCTGGTTTTCAGTGGCATTTATCACAAAAAGTGGATTGGTTGTACTGAAGGAAACACTTCGTGAGCTGGATAAAAATAATATAAAGGGACATATTTTGACGACGGACTATCTTTCATTTAGTGAGCCAGATGCCTTCCGTGAATTGCTTAGATTTTCTAACTTAAAGGTCAGGGTTTATACCAGAGAGAATTTCCATACGAAAGGCTATATGTTTACCAAGGACGGCTTGCGGACTTTTATTGTTGGAAGCTCGAATCTGACACAAGGTGCGCTGAAGGCGAACAAAGAATGGAATCTGAAGATCACATCTCTTGAACAAGGAAAGCTGATACAGGAGACGGAAGATGAGTTTCAGGTCATGTGGGATCAGTCCGTGACTTTGACAGAGGAATGGATTACGGATATCTATGAACGGGTTTATATTAATAGGAAGAAAGAACGAAAAGCTCAAAAGATAGAACGTATTCGTACTTACACACTGGAGCCAAATATGATGCAGCGTGAGGCAACAAAGGCTCTGATAAACCTTCGTAAAGAGAATTCGAAAAAAGCGATATTAATCAGTGCAACTGGCACAGGGAAGACATATCTCTCTGCATTTGACGTGAGAAATTTCAAGCCTCATAAGATGTTGTTTTTGGTACATAGAGAGCAGATTTTAAAGCAGGCAATGGAGAGTTTTAAAGACGTTCTTGGAGAACATATCGATGCCGGTTTATTGTCGGGTAATTATCATGATTTTAAATCAGATTATCTCTTCTCAACAATACAGACGATGTCAAAGAGTGAAATGATGAAACGCTACAAGCCGGATTATTTTGATTATATCGTGATTGACGAGACTCATAAGGCAGGAGCGAATTCGTATCTGAAAATTATCGACTATTTTAAGCCGAAGTTTTTGCTTGGCATGACAGCAAGTCCGGAACGCACGGATGGATTTGATATTTTTTGTCTGTTTGACCATAACGTTGCATATGAGATTCGTCTGCAGCAGGCGATGGAGGAAGACCTTCTCTGTCCGTTTCATTACTTTGGAGTCACTGCTCTTACAGTTGATGGAAATACGATTGATGATAATACGGAGTTTCGTTATCTGGTTTCTGAAGAACGTGTCACCAATATTATCGAAAAGGCAGAATTTTACGGTTTCAGTGGAGATCGCGTGAGAGGGCTCATTTTTTGTAGTAAAAATGAAGAAGCAAGGGAATTATCTCATTCGTTTAATAAAAAAGGATATCAGACAGTTTCCCTTTCCGGTGCTGATAGTCAGGAAAAGAGAGAGATCTGTATAGACCGTCTGGAGAAGAGGGAGAGGGAAGGCGGACTTGATTATATCTTTACCGTAGATATTTTCAATGAAGGTGTTGATATTCCACAGGTGAACCAGGTGATTATGCTCCGACCGACGGAATCGTCGATTATCTTTGTACAGCAGTTGGGACGTGGTCTTCGAAAAGCAGAAGATAAGGAATATGTGGTAGTCATTGATTTTATCGGAAATTATCAGAAGAACTTCCTGATTCCGCTTGCGTTATCAGGAGACAGAACGTATAACAAGGATAGTATACGAAAGTATGTGGCTGAGGGAAATCGTGTCATTCCAGGATGTTCTACAGTCCATTTCGATGAGATTACAAAAAAGAGAATCTATTCGGCGATTGACGCTGCCAATTTCAATGATATTCGTTTCCTTAAAGAAAATTATCAGCAGCTGAAATATCGCCTTGGCAGAATTCCAAAGATGATTGACTTTGACAAATACGGTGAAATGGATGTCATGCATATCATAGAAAATAAGTCCCTGGGATCCTACTATAAGTTTCTGATGAAATACGAAAAGGATTATGAGGTTCGCTTAAATCCGAAAGAGGAGAAAACCATAGAGTTTATTTCTAAGAAATTTGCTTCTGGAAAGCGTATTCATGAGTTGCTGCTCTTAAAGAGGATGATATATTATCCAAATAACCTGTTTGCACTTTTGAAAAGAGATCTGAAACAATATTATCAAATTGAAATGGAGGAGAAGACAGTAGTTAATATAGAAAACATTATGACTAACGAATTTTCCACTGGTTCTGCCAAAAAGACATATCAGGATTGTGTGCTGATTCGACCAGATGGAAAAGATTTTTCCATATCGGAAAGTTATGCCGAGATGTTGGGAAATCCGAATTTCCATCATATTGTGGAAGAAATCATTGATTTTGGAATCACAAGGTACAATGCGGGATATTCTGACCGGTATATGGATACGAATTTGCAGTTGTATTGTAAATATACATATGAAGATGTCTGCCGTCTGCTGGATTGGAAAAAAGGAGAGGTCCCTTTAAACATTAGTGGATATAAGTACGATGAAGATACGAAAACATATCCGATATTCATCAATTATGATAAGGAAAATGATATTCAGGACACCATTCGGTATGAAGACCGCTTTCAGGACTCATCGACATTGCTTGCGATTTCAAAATCAGGGCGCACGATTGAGTCAAAAGATGTTACGATTGCGTTACATGCAAAGGAACTGGATGTTGATCTGGAACTCTTTGTCCGAAAGAACAAGGACGATAACATTTCGAAGGAATTTTATTATCTTGGAAGAATGTATGCAACTGGTAAAGTGAAAGAATTCACCATGCCAAATACCAGCAAAACGGCTGTAGAGATTCAATATAAATTATGCACACCTGTACGTGATGATCTGTACGAATATATAACAGGTTGAGACGAACGCACGAATATGAGGGTATGAATTATGGCTGAGAACGAAGAAAAAGTTAAAACAACAAATTACAGAAAAAACAAATATAGGATTTATATCGGAACCTATGACAAACCTCTTATGACAGGTGACGGCTCTATATTCCTCGGAAAGGGAGACGGAATACAGATTCTTACCATGGATGCAGAGGCAGGCAGGGTTATTTATCAGGGTCGAAACCGGGAGACATCGAATACTTCCTGGATTAATTGTGCTGTAGATGGGAAGATACTATATGTGGTGAATGAACTGGACGAATTCGAGGGAAAAGAGACTGGGGCAGTCAGCTCGTTTTCCCTGGAGGATAATGGGGAGATAAACGTGCTTCAGACAATTTCCTCAGAGGGACGGGCTCCCTGCCACTTAGGGGTTAGTCCAGACGGACATGGGATGGCCGTGGCAAATTACAGCAGTGGAAATATTGTGCTTTATCGGTTAAAGGGTGATGAAACGTTTGAACATTCGCAACAGATTCAGTTGGATGGAAAAGGACCGAACAGCATACGACAGGCAGGTCCGCATGCACACTGTGTTCTGTTTGACCGAACCGGGTCACACCTGCTGGTCACGAATCTGGGGAATGATACCATTCGTGTATATACATATAGAAAAGATTTAATTCAGATAGATGAAAATTCCATCTTTGTTTATAAAGGCAAACCTGGATCAGGACCGAGGAGTATGGATTTTTCTGCAGATGGGAAGTATCTGTATGTGACCAATGAATTGGACGGATCGATATCGGTTCTCTCTTATCAGGAGACTTCAGGGCAGCTGACATGCATACAGAATGTACCTGTAAATGAATGGAAAGATGAAAGCGAAAAGGATGCCGCAGGCCTTGCTATTTCACCGGATGGTCGGAATCTTTATATGACAACACGTAATATCAATCAACTGATGGGGTTTCACAGAGACCCAAAAACTGGTTTGCTAAAGCATATTCAGTCCATTGAAACCGCAGGCGCCAACCCCAGAAGTCTGGCAATTTCGCCAAATGGGAGATGGTTAATTGTGGGAAATCAGGATACGGATAACATTACAATTTATGAAAGAGATCCGGTGGATGGAAGACTACATATTACAGAGAAACTACAGGTTAATACGCCTGTATGCGTTCAGATCTTTTAAAATTATGAGAAAGGGGAAGATATATTATGGACTTGAACAGTCAGCGAGTAAGAGCACTGGCACCTGAAAATGATCCCTTAAAGATGGGGATGGGTTGGAGTGCCTGCGATTTGAATAAGCCACAGATTATGGTGGAGAGCACATTTGGCGATAGTCATCCCGGAAGTGCACATCTGAATAAGTTTGTGGATGAGGCGCTAAAAGGAATCTCCGATATGGGAGGAAAAGGTGCCCGGTATTTTGTTACGGATATCTGTGACGGAATCGCTCAGGGACATGATGGAATCAACTTTTCACTTGCTTCCAGAGATATGATTGCAAATATGATTGAAATTCACGGAAATTCGACTGGTTTTGACGGCGGTGTCTTTATCGCCAGCTGCGATAAGGCAGTTCCTGCTATCCTGATGGGACTTGCTCGACTTGACATGCCGTCGATCGTGATCACTGGCGGTGTCATGGATGCGGGTCCTGACTTACTTACGCTGGAGCAGATCGGCGCATATTGTGCTATGTATCAGAGAGGTGAGATATCAGAGAAAAAACTCACCTATTATAAACAGCATGCCTGCCCATCCTGCGGAGCTTGCTCATTTATGGGAACGGCTTCGACAATGCAGATTATGGCGGAAGCACTGGGACTTATGCTTCCGGGATCGGCATTGATGCCGGCAACCAGTGAAGATTTGAAAAAGATGGCTTACAAAGCGGGTAAACAGGTTATGAAACTTGCTAAAAAACATGTCAAGGTAAGTGATATTGTGACGATGGATTCCTTTGAAAATGCAATTATGGTACATGCGGCAATTTCGGGCTCTACGAATTCACTGCTCCACATTCCGGCTATGGCCCATGAAATGGGATTTGAAATTGATTCCGATACCTTCGACCGCATGCATCGTGGTGCACATTATCTCCTGGACATTCGCCCTGCGGGGAGATGGCCAGCCGAATACTTCTACTATGCCGGGGGTGTACCTGCAGTCATGGAAGAAATCAAGTCTATGCTGCACCTTGACGCCAGAACGGTGACCGGAAAAACGCTTGGAGATAATCTGGAAGAACTAAAGTCAAATGGATTTTATGAAAGATGCAGGGATTATCTCAAGAAAAAAGGACTTGTACGCACCGATGTCATCCGGACATTTGGCAATCCAATCGGAAGAGACGGAACCGTGGCGATCCTAAAAGGCAATCTTGCTCCGGAGGGCTCTGTGGTCAAACATTCAGCAGTTCCGAAAGAGATGTTTCAGGCAGAGCTTCTTGCCAGGCCTTTTGATTGTGAAGAAGATGCAATTTCAGCGATACTCTCTGGAAAGATCAAGCCGGGTGATGCTGTCTTTATCCGCTATGAGGGACCAAAAGGTTCCGGTATGCCGGAAATGTTCTATACAACAGAGGCTATTTCCTCCGATCCGGAACTGGGACGCAGCATTGCACTGATCACAGATGGAAGATTCTCCGGGGCATCCAAAGGTCCCGCAATCGGCCATGTATCTCCGGAAGCGGCCGCAGGCGGACCCATAGCGCTTGTTGAAGAAGGAGATGTGATTCAAATCGATATCCCCGCACGTTCCCTGAACATTATCGGAGCAAAAGGCAAAAAACTTCCGAAGGAAGAGATTACAAAGATTCTTGGAGAGCGGAAAAAGGCATGGGAGCCAAAAGAAGAAAAATATAAAAGTGGTGTCCTGAAACTCTATTCACAGCACGCAGTATCGCCTATGAAAGGCGGATTTATGAAATGATCCAACATCAAAAAACAGGGTTTTATCATACTTTTTTTAAACTTAGTTTTTTTATAATTCTTCAGAATGTTGTGACGATCAGTGTGAACCTATTGGACAATGTGATGCTGGCTCGTTTCAGTGAACCCGCTATGGCGGGTTCATCCATTGTAAATCAGATACAGTTTGTCTATCAGCAGGCGATCACGGCACTTGCTGAGGCTGCGGTTATTATAGGAAGCCAGTATTGGGGAGCGAAGAAAGAGAAACAGAATCGGGACATCGTCCGCTGTGCTCTGAGAGTGGGAATAGTGGTTTGTATCGTGATGTTTGCAGTAGTCAGTATCTTCGATCGACAGATTTTGTCATGCTTTACGAAAGACACAACGATTTTGTCTGAGGCAGAGAAGTATCTGTCAATTATACGAATCACGTACATATTTTCCATGATCTCTACGATACTCCTTGGATTCTTAAGAAGTAGGGAGATCGTGAAGATCGGATTTGTGGTTTCTGTGGCTGCACTTTTGACAAATGGTTTTCTCAATTATCTGCTGATTTTTGGAAAGGCGGGTTTTCCCCAAATGGGTATCAGGGGCGCTGCAATTGCTACGCTGATCTCACGTATTGTCGAGCTTTTCATCGTTGTGATTTATACGATAAAGAAAATCCATAAATCAGAGAATCAGTCATCTGTTCATACGTATGATGTGTACAGTAATCCGATTACCCCAGGTCTTTTAAACGATTATGTGAAATGCTTACTACCTCTTATGGGCACAGCAGTTTTATGGAGTCTGAGTTCAGCTCTTCAGACGGTGATTCTGGGTAATATGAGCAGCGTGGCCCTTAGTGCGAATGCAGTATCCTCAAACCTCTTTTTAATGGTAAAGGCGGCTGCGACAGGAACGGCACTTGCCGGCGGAGTTATGATCGGAAAAGCAATCGGTGAGGGAAATGAACAGGCGGTGAAAGTGACTTCAAAAAAATTACAGATTGCATTCTTCTTAACAGCGCTTGTCGGGGCTTTAGCTCTCTATCTGATCCGAATTCCGGTACTCAGATTCTATCATATCTCTCCTGAGACGAAACATCTTGCAGATCAGTTTTTGATTCTTATGAGCATCATCTATATCGGAATGGGATATCAGATGCCTGCCAGTGAAGGCATTATTAAAGGCGGCGGAAGTCCTTCTTTTATTCTGGTTATGAATCTGATCAGTATATGGGGCATTGTACTGCCGCTTTCCTGGTATCTGGCATTTGAGAAACAGGCTGCGCCAATTGTAGTATTGGCAGTACTCAATTCAGATCAGGTATTCAAGTGTATACCGGTTTTTATCAAGATAAATTATGGACATTGGATGAAGAAATTGACGAGAGAGGAATCAATATAATTTCAACAGTTCCGTAAGGTCATTCAGGTCTTCCTGTATCTGCTGTCCGATATCGGTATCTTTCACCATCACGCGTTGCTTTTCTTCTTCTACAATAACGGAATCAGAGTCGATATCCAGATTTTCCGTGATGGCCTTTTGCACGCTCTCGAAAGGTTGGTGGGCCTTCAGACGAAGACCGTGTGAGTTATAGATCAGTGTGTATCCTGCGATTCCTGTCGTGTCATGGTAGCGTCTGCAGAAACCACCATCGATTACAATCAGCTTTCCGTTTGCGCGGATCGGAAGTTCTCCGTCTTTCGCGCGGACGGGGGTATGACCATTGATGATATGTGATTGATCGGAATAAAGTCCAAAATCGCGCAGAATCATATTACATGTCTTCTCATCTTTATAAAATGAATAGTAGGGATTCTTCTCCTCGTCCCACGCCGTCGAATCAAGCAGCCAGGTTCGCTCGAAAGTTCGAATTCGCCGTCCTGTTAGAGGTGATTTAATGCTGCCCCAGAGAAACCACATGAAATCAATTGCATTTTTATTCCCATTCCATGCTTTTCGAATCATGGAGTCAACATAATCAAAGTAGTCTTTTCCTTTATATTTCTTTCCATACAATTCAATTATATCGAAATTCCCCTGATCATCCAGCGGAACACATCCGTGATAGAGTAAATTCTGATTATAGACTTTGTAGACACTGCCTTTTTCGTATAAAAATGTCATGTGTTCCTTTAACCTGGAACTGTGCAGAAAATCCAGACGCAGATTTTCCATAATTTCATCTTCCTTAAGCGTCAACTGATATGGATTTGACTCGTCAAGTGTCGGAAAGTCGGTTTGACGCATGTTATATGTTTTGCCGTCTTTTGAAAAGTCTCCCATATCGGGATTGATATATTCGAGCAGCAGACGGTCGGCCATGCCGTATTCGGGATGATCTTTCAAAAGAGAACCTTCCAGTTTGAATAAAATAACTGTCATTGCCTGAAAGGAAGCCTTCATCGGATCAGATTCCCGATATGTTTTCTGCGCAAAAATCACAAGTTCCCTCAGGCAGATGCCGTATTCATTTTCAAGAATTGAAGGGTTCTGATACTTCAGATTGCTTTGAATAACCTGTGCTGCACAGACAGGATTGCCACAGGCGGCCCCCATCCACAGAACATCGTGATTTCCCCACTGAATGTCTATGGAGTGGTGAGCCATCAAAAGATCCATGATCTTGTCAGCACTTGTGCCGCGATCGTAGATATCGCCGATTATATGCAGATGGTCAACGGCCAGCCGTTTAATCAGATCGGCGAGAGCAATCAGGAATTCATCTCCATTATGTATCATCAGGATCGTATCCATAATTTTTAGATGATAATGTACTTGATTATCGTCTTCATCTTTTTGCACATGAAGCAATTCATCAATAATATATGAAAAATCGGCAGGCATGGCCTTACGGACTTTCGAGCGGGTATATTTAGATGACAGCAATTTAGCAATCTCAATCAGCTGGTATAGTGTCATGCGGTACCAGTCATCGGATAAAGCCTTCTGATTTTCAAGCAATTGGAGCTTTTCTTTTGGATAGTAGATCAATGTACACAATTCCTGCTGTTCCAATTCACTTAATTTGTCATCGAAAAGATAACGGATCTTTTCTCTGATCACACCGGAGCAGTTGTTGACGATATGATAAAATGCCTCGTACTCCCCGTGCAGATCACTCATGAAATGTTCTGTTCCTTTTGGCAGATTCAAGATAGCATTCAGATTTATGATCTCGCGGCAGGCAGCCTGCCGTGTGGGATATTTTTCAGCTAAGACTTTTAAAAATTTATTTTTTATATCCATGTTTTTCCTCACTACATGTATTTGTACGTATTTGTACTTATTTCTTCATTATACCTTTATACGCTATACAATGGTAGAGATTATTGATTTTTTAATGGAAATACTGTAAAAATGCATAAAAGCATTTATAATGTATTTAGATTGTGTGAGCACTAAGTGCAAAGTAATCGCAGTCTCATAATATAAAAGGGTGCAGGGAGGAAGCAAAGATGTATCGTGTATTATTTGCAGAGGACGAAATGTTGGTCAGGCTGGGTATGAAGAATTCGATTCCTTGGGACGAGTTTGATATGGAGCTGACAGCTGAGGCAGATAACGGGGAAGACGCCTATGAATTATTCCTGAAAATCAGGCCCGACTTAGTGATCACCGATGTGCGGATGGACAAGATGGACGGTTATGAATTGATACAAAAAATAAGAGCAGTTGATGAAGAGTGTGCGATTCTTGTTGTGACATGTCTGGATGATTTTGAGACAATCCGAAAGATGATTCCGTACCATATTATGGGATACATATTAAAAGCAAGCATGAATATGGACGAGATCTTTGAGGCATTGAATAAAGTCAGAGAATACTTGATCAAGATTGGGAGAATTGGTGTAAACGAAAAAAAGGAAAAACTACAACCAGAAGAGCAGATTAAAGAATTCTTGGCAGGGAAAACAGAGAGACTTTTATGGCCGGGTGAAAATCGGATGAAGGAAATGATGATTTTCTCTCTTGAGGAAGAGGAGCAGCAGAAGATAAATGAACTGGCAATGAAACTTATCCGTGAACTGATAGAACGTCAGATCTCGGATAGTATCCTGATCGAAACAGGGGACAAAGGCCTGTGCCTGTTTTCTGAGAAGCAAGTGGAGGATTTTGGACGTGTTTCAGAACTTATGATTCGTTCTATAGAGACTTTTCTGGGAGTTCATTACAAAATAAAAGAAGGAAAACGGAATAAAGATGAAAATTTAAAAGACTGGTATCATAGATTGCAGCGAAAGAGTGAAGACCATATTGAAACAATCAAATGCGATAAATTAATTAAGGATGCGGTCGAGTATATGCACAAGAATCATGAGCAATCGCTCACCCTGAACGAAATATCAAAAATTATGGGAATTAGTCCCAGCTATTTTTCTCATCTGTTTAAAAAAGTAACTGGAAAAAATTATATCGAATATTTGAATGACATTCGTTTGCAGGAAGTGAAAGCCGAGCTGCTCGTCAGTGATCAAAATATTTCAGTAATAGCGGAAAACCACGGATTTCATAATTTAGAGTACTTTAGTCGATATTTTAAAAAAGCTGTGGGTATCTCTCCGGCAAAGTGGAGGCAGCAGAATCGATGAGTAATAAAAATAAGACGGACTGGAAATTGAAGTTAATGTTATCAATTTTGATAGGAATGATATCGGTAATTGTTTTGCTTTTCGGGATCACATATGGATATTTTGTGAAAAAATTGTCCGCTAATAATGAGCGTATTGTTAATATGTCCTTTAAAGAAACAGAAAAAAATCTGAAGGAGATGATTGAAAATTCAGAGCTGGAATTAAATCATCTGATCAATAATCCGCTTATGTGGGAGTTCTCCGAGTATAACTTTTCTGATGTCCTAAAAAAATCGATTAATACAAAAAATGTCATTCATGAATTTGATGAAATCCTGTCAAAAAACTCGGATTACTATGGTGTGGCAGCTCTCTGCGGTGACGAACGAACGGTGGTATCGACCAGTGAGAAAAAAAGCAGATCAGGTCAGACGTATATAACGGAGGAGCTGAAGCAGATGATGAAAGAATGTAAACATACCTATCCGTATGCTGTCTGGGTAAGTTCCGAAGACTTGAGGATACCAGATCATAGCCCTCTGCAGATGATCATCAATCGTCCTGTGCTTTTGGGTATGAAAGCTATGGAAGAGAATGATACAGTAGAAAAAGACAGTTATCTGATCATTGCAATAGACGAGAATGAGGTCCAGAAAAGTTATGAACCGGTTGTATATAATCATAGTAAGGCAGTTCTTACAGACAGAGAAAATAAAATTATATCAGCTACGGATAAGAAAATGATCGGAACAGGATTTAATCCAGATGATGCAAGTCAAAATATAGAATATCAGCTTTCGTATATGGGGTGGAAATTAGTAAACATGATTCCGAAAGAAAGTTATCTAAAAGATGCTCATGATCTGAGAAATTTTGGCCTTGTGATCATTGTATTGGCTTCAATCGGAGTGTTGATTGTTGCCATTATATGGTCAAAAAAATACAGTACACCGATTGAATGGCTGATGATCCAGATGGAACAAGTTAGAAACGGTCAATTAAATATTGAGAAACCAGCAGCAAAAGGATGGCCGGAACTGGATCGGCTGAATGATGAATTCTACTACACAATCGACAAGCTAAAAAAATATATTGAGAAATTAAAGGTGGTGGAACAGGAAAAAGCAAAAGAAGAGCTTCTGGCCTTACAGTATCAAATTAATCCCCATTTTTTGTACAATTCATTGAACTCGATTCGATGGATGGCTATGATGACAAATAATACAAAAGTAGCAGATTCTTTGGTTGTTCTTACAAAGATTATTATGCCGATTATGAAAGATCCAAGTTTTACCTGGAAACTTTCCGAGGAACTGGAATTTATAGAAAATTATATGGTTATGATGCAGCTGAGATATGGAGATACCATGGACTATCAGCTTGACTGTTCAAAGGGGTTGTATCATGAAATGTTTCCTCGTTTTATTCTTCAGCCGGTGATAGAAAACTGTTTTGTACACGGAAGTTCCCCGGATAACATACTTCATATTCATGTTTCTGTAAGGAAGACGGAGATGTTTTATATATGCGTATTTAACCGCGGGGCATCTATGAGTAAAGAACGTGTTGACAAAGTTAATCAAATGCTTGGGAACAGCCAAAACTCAATAGAAAACATTGGGTTGTCTAACATCAGCAAACGTCTGAGACTACTTTATGGATATAGTGACGTATGGATTGAATCAGATGTAGAAGGCGTTCGGGTAAATATTCGTTTTTGACTTATTTATTCATCATAATTACTGGGAATCGAAAAATAAGTCAAATAAAAGTGACAGATTAACGAACTTCTTAAGATAGGACAAATGTATGGAAAGAAAAATCATGTAAAGTTCCGCCATAATAAGATATTATGATACCAGAGTCAAAATATTATGTGATTTAGAGACTCAAGAATCTAAAACTTCGTTTGGGAAGAAAAAGGAGGATTTTATGAGAAAAAGAAAAGCAGCTTTGGTATTGTTATGTTCTGTAACACTGGCAGCTGGTTTATTGGCCGGATGTGGATCGGATACGGGTGGGAAGAAGTCAGCAAAGACGGATAAAAAGACGGATGATTTATCAAAACATGTAGATCTGACACTGGGCGGTATTGGAATGACTGACTCTGATTCGATAGACGGATGGCCTACAGAAGTTGTAGAAAAATTAGAAAAGAAATTCAACGTGACTTTGAAAGAAAAGCAATATGATAACGAAAGCTTGAATCTGGATTTGTCTGGTGGAACAACAACGGATATCGTCATGATCAATGATGATCATATTTCGGGAGTGCTAAAAGGAAAACATGCGGTTAACCTGGAAGAGTATAAAGATACTCTGGCAAAGAACATTTTTTCTGATAATATGGAATTTCGAAATAAGATTATGCAGACCTATAAGAGTGATGGGGATAACAAACAATTTTTTGTTACGCCTCGTGTGACGTTCGGCGATACGACAGCAAATTACGGGACTGTTTTGAATAATGGTTATGTTGTGCGATGGGATCTGTACAAACAGATTGGCTGTCCGGAAATTGACAACGATGACGACTACATAGATGCACTGAAAGCTATGAAAGAAATATATCCAGAAACAGAAGATGGTCTGCCCGTCTATGCAATGAGTGCTTACAATGATTCTCAACTTCATACATACTTTTATAAGGGATGTCTGGCAGAAGGATTTATTAACCTCGAAGGAGGAATTTACGTACAGAATGCACAGACAAATGAGTTGTATCCCGACATATATGATGTTGACAATCCTGAAGTTCTGACTCCTTTCTGGTCAGGTGTGAAGTTTTATAATAATTTGTATAAAGAGGGGCTTTTAGACCCCGACTGCTTTATTACAAAAACTGAAGATTTGAATGAGAAGTATACAAAAGGACAATATCTTGGCGGCAATGTAAACTGGCATTATGGAAAATATAATGATAATCAAAGAGCTTTGGATTCGGAAACATTAAAAGAGTACGTCACACTCCCCGCAAAACTCGGATGGGCTAATGAAAAGAACCTCGCCGGGTGGTTCGGAAAATACTTTTTTGTCTCTTCTCATTCGCCAAATGTAGATCGGGCCGTTATGGTTTTGGATTATCTGCAAAGCGAAGAGTTCTCGAGGGATGTTGATTCTGGTGTAGAGGGACGATGGGAAAAAGGTGAAGACGGGAAGCCTGATTTAACAGAAGATACGATTAGCATGAAAACAGATGGCAGCAGATTAGATGAATGGAAGAAGGCAGGGATCGGAACACTTGGTGACACTTGCGGTGAAGATTATTATAATATTGCCTCCGATGGAGGAAGAATTGATCTCTGGTTTGAGGATGACGTTCTGCCAAAAAGTATGACGTTTGCAGAAAAGGATATGTGTCAGACCTTAGAATTAAATTTGCCCAGTGATACATTAAAAAAGAAAGTTGAAGCAGGAACAAGTATTGATCTCGGCAATTGTCTGAATGCAATTCAGATGGGAATGGAGACAACACCAAAAGACATTGTTCGAATTGACAGCAATTGTGAGGAGATTACGATGAATGCAATTCCTAATCTTGTTCAAGCGAAGACAGATGAAGAATTTGAGTCAGCAAAAGCAGATCTTATGAAAGAATTGGAAGGTGCAGGTGTGAAGGACTCCGTCAAATGGTGGAGCGATGGATGGGAAAGTGCCAAAAAAGGTATCGAAGAATTAAGAAAATAATATCAGGGCTGCAAGAGTAACTGCCCCAGGTTATAAAGTAGGAAGGAGAGCGTTGTAATGCCTAAAACAGCCAGAACAGTGAGAAGACCAAAAAAGCAGTACAAATTGTTGTTGTTGGTTCTTCCTTTTATGCTAATTGTACTCCTGTTTAATTATGTTCCTATATTCGGATGGATATATTCTGTGTATGACTATGTGCCCGGTTTGCCCATATTTGACTGTGATTTTGTCGGATTGGAATACTTCAAGATGATCTTTCGGGATGCAAATGTACTTCGGACATTAAAGAATACGGCTATATTTGCAGCGATCAGCATCATCTTAACACCTTTGCCAATGATATTTGCTATTTTGTTAAATGAAGTAAAAAGTGGTCCGATGAGAAAGTTTGTACAAACGTTTACCACTCTGCCGAACTTCATCAGCTGGGTAATTATCTTTTCACTGGCATTTGCGTTGTTTTCTACAGATGGACTTTTGACTAGTCTTATGGGAAAAGCAGGGCTTATTGGTGCGGGAAAGTCAATATTGAGTTCTAAGAAATCTGTATACTGGTTTCAGACATTTCTTGCACAGTGGAAGACGCTGGGCTGGAATTCGATTATCTATCTGGCAGCGATTGCAGGCATTGATCAGGAGCAGTATGAAGCAGCCCGTGTGGATGGTGCAGGATATTTTCGATGTGCGCTTCATGTCACACTGCCGGCAATGATGGAAACTTATGTGGTGCTGTTTATCCTGAATATTGGGAACTTCCTGAATACGGGTTATGAGCAGTACATGCTTTTCAAGAATTCAGTTACCGCACCTAATATTGAAGTATTGGATTTATATGTTTATCGCATTGGACTGGAAAACATGGACTATTCTTATGGTGTGGCGATTAGTATTGTAAAGTCAGTGGTAAGTATCGCACTCGTTGCCATTGCCAATTTGGCAGCAAAGAGAATACGTGGAAATACAGTGATTTAGGAGGGATTGTATGAAGAAAAATAAAATCAAGACAACTCCATCCAGAAAGGTATTCCAGTTTTTTAACTATATCTTTTTGCTGATGGTTACATTAATCTGTATTTATCCATTTTGGTATATTATTATTTATACATTTAGTGATCCTGGCATTGCAGATGTAAATCCCCCAGTATTGATACCGAGAGGCTTTTCACTGAAAAATTATAAAGATATTTTTGAATTGAAAGGTTTCTTTCACGCTGTTTTTATTTCTGGCTTAAGAACCGTTATCGGAACGGCAGCCTCTGTGGTTGCCTGTTCTTTTTTGGGATATCTTTTTACAAAGGATGAGATGCCGGGAAGAAAGTTTTTATATCGATTTTTAATTATGACGATGTACATTAGCGGAGGGATGATTTCTACATACATTGTTATAAAATCATATGGCTTATTGAATAATTTCTGGGTATATATTCTTCCTATGATGATATCAGCATACAACATTGTTCTGATCAAGACCTTTGTTGAGCAGCTTCCTCCATCACTGGAAGAGTCGGCCCGACTGGATGGAGCGGGATATATTACTGTTTTTACCAAGGTGATCATGCCATTATCAAAACCAATCATTGCGACTGTTGCAGTTTTCGTGGCCGTGGGCCATTGGAATTCATGGTTCGATAATCATATTTATACAAGAGGGAATCCGCAATTGACTACACTGCAGTATCTCTTGTATAATTATCTCAATGAGGCACAAAGACTTGCCGAACAAATTAAAAATACATCAAATTTAAATGGTTTGAGCCAGATGGTGTCATCAATTTCGCCAAAAGGAATACGCATGACGATTACTGTTCTTGCAGCACTTCCAATCTTTATGGTGTACCCTTTTATGCAAAAATACTTTGTGAAAGGTATCATGGTTGGTGCGGTTAAGGGCTAGGTGCCTCAAAAAAATTTTGATGAGAAGGAGTTTCAGAAAATGTATATTTTACCGAAACCGGCTGTAATTGAAGAAAAGGATGGGGCTTTTTTACTGAATTATACGGCATATCTGGTGCTTGACGATGAATGCTCCAGGAGAAATTGGCGGCAGACGCAGATGCTGGCGGAGAAGATAGAGGAATACACAGGGTTTTCGCTCCATCTGACAAAAGGCCAGTCGCGGAAAGGTGATATCCAAATTGGCATGTTGCACGAAGAAAATAATCCGGAGGGATATTATAAGCTGCTGATTGAAAAGGACCGGGTTCAGATTCTCGGGACGGAGGCAACGGTGCTTTATGGCATACAGACTCTGCTCCAGATCATTGAGCAAAGTGGTGCATTACTCCCATGTCTGGAAATCCAAGATTATCCGCAGCTTGCAAATCGTGGATTTTATCATGATGCCACCAGAGGCCGGGTGTCGAAGTTATCATACCTGAAGAAACTGGCTGACCAGATGATGCGTTATAAACTCAACCAGCTGCAGCTTTATATGGAGCATACATATCTGTTTCGTGATTTCAGTGAGGTCTGGAGAGATGATACACCATTGACACCGGAAGAGATTATGGAATTGGACGATTACTGCTATGATCGTGGAATAGAACTTGTTCCGTCCATCTCTACCTGTAGCCACTTGTATAAATTACTGCGCACAAAGCAGTGGCAGGATCTGTGTGAACTCGATAATCCTGATCAGGAGCGCTACACGGGATGGGGGAAACAGACGCATCACACTATAGACATTTCAAATAAAAAGAGTCTGGATCTGATCAAGAATATGATCAGCGAATATCGCCCACTTTTTAGAACAGAAAAGTTCAATATTTGTGCGGATGAGACGTTTGATCTCGGAAAAGGAAAAAGTAAAGAGTATTGCGATCAAATGGGCCTTGGAAAGGCTTATGTGGGATACGTAAAGAAACTTTGCGAACATGTCCTCTCACTTGGCTGCACACCTATGATGTGGGGGGATGTGATTCTGAATTATCCGGAAATGCTCAAGGAGTTCCCGACCGAGACTATTTTTCTAAACTGGGCTTATCACAGCAATGTGACAGATGAGAATACCAGGATATTTGGGGACAAGAACGTAAAATTTTATAATTGTCCTGGAGTCAGCGGATGGTGCAGGCTTTGCAACGATTATGAAGGTGCCTACGAGAATATCCGGCGTATGGCTGAATACGCGAAAGAAAATCATGCGATCGGACTCTTGAATACGGACTGGGGTGATTATTACCATACAGTTCACCCGGAATTTTCACTGATTGGGATGATCTATGGTGCACAGTTTTCATGGTGTGAAAATAAAACCAGAGAAGAATTAAATAAAGAGATATCCAGTCTTGAATTTGGGATTTCTGACAGAAATTTGCCTGAGCTTTTGACGGAGATCAATAAGAATGCGCTTTTTCAGTGGAATGAACTTTGCATATACCAGGAAAATGCATATGATCCATCGAATCTGGCTTTGGCGAAAGATGCAAGAGAGAGGATTTTGAAAAAATCGGTTGAACCCAAACAGTTTAACCATGCACAGGAACGTCTGCTGGAGATTAAGAGACAGCTTTCAAGGATTATGGCAGAGGTAAAGCCTGAGCATAGACAATTACTGGCGGCCTATGAGATTGCAGTGGATGGATGCAGATATCTAAACCAGCTTGGCAATTCTATTCAGATACGAGAAGATTTAAAAAATGAGGAAACAGATAGTGAAATAACTAAGAAGGATCGTGAGAACTTAAAAGTTAAAGATCAAGAACTGGCTACAGAGTTGGAACAGTGGTTCTATTATTATAAAAGGTTGTGGAGAAGTGTCAGCGAAGAATCGGAATTATCCAGAATTCAGGCCATTATGGATGAGTATTGCGATTATTTACGCAGTTGATTCTTCATTCAGATGAACCCGCTGGATCTACGATGAGAGGGAATCTGGCAGTTTTTGATGTGCACAGACTAAGGATGTAAAGGGGGATCTTATATTGTTGAAATATTTACATGAAGCGGCGAATGTGAAGCCGACGAAGAGACAGCTGGGATGGTTTGAGATGGAGATGTATGCATTTATCCATTTTGGACCGAATACATTTACAGACAGAGAATGGGGTGATGGAACGGAGAAGGAATCCGTCTTTAATCCAAAAAATCTGGATTGCAATCAATGGGTCCGGGCAATTAAGCAAGCCGGTATGAAAGGCATGATTTTGACGGCGAAACATCACGATGGATTCTGTCTGTGGCCTTCAAAACACACGGAGCACTCTGTGAAAAACAGTCCTTATCAAGGGGATGTAGTGCAGGAAGCAGCCGAGGCCTGCCGGCGCGGCGGTATTAAATTTGGCTTTTACCTGTCCCCATGGGACAGGAACAGTAAATACTATGGAACACCCGAATATAATGACTATTTTTGCAGCCAGCTCGAAGAGTTGCTGACGGGGTATGGAGATATCTTTTGCGTGTGGTTTGACAATGCCTGTGGAGAAGGGTTAAATGGCAAAAAACAGGTCTATGACTTTCCAAGATATATTAACCTGATCCGGAAATATCAGCCGGAAGCCGTGATTTTCAATGATTTCGGACCAGATGTCCGCTGGTGCGGAAATGAAGTCGGAACGGCACGTCATGCAGAATGGGCAGTTGTTCCGTCCGAACTTTGCTTTCATAGTGAAGTCCAGACAGGACCGGGACCGATGGCAGAAGATGGAGATCTTTCGTATCTCTATAATACAGACCAATATCTCGGTTCCATGCCAAATATCCTATATTCCAGGGGCCTGACATTTACTCCCGCGGAGATTAACATGTCGATACGGCCTGGGTGGTTCTGGCACGAGAATGAGGGACCACATTCTCTGCAGAGACTATTTTCGACGTACCTGACCAGTGCAGGTGCAAATAGCTGTCTGAATCTGAATATTCCGCCCAATCAGGATGGACTGATCGATGAACGGGATGTGGAGCGTCTTCGGGAATTTGGTGATTTGATATATCGGGAATTTGGTCAGGAACTTCTCTGTGATGTAAAAAAGGAAGATGAACCGTTGACACAGCCGGTATATACGATCACACTGGAACATCCGGCCGATGAAATACGATATGTGGTTCTGCGCGAAGAGATTTCACAGGGACAGAGGGTGGAAAACTTCCGTATTCTGGCAGAATCCGCAGGAAAAGGTCAATATCCGCTCTATCAGGGGACCTGTATCGGACATAAGAAAATCTGCCAGCTGCAGGATCCTTTTGCAGGACAAAATCCTCTGCTGGATGACAGTGAAGAAAAGATAACTAAAATTAAGGTGCAGATTACAGCTGCAAGAGATGAAGTATTCATAAGAGACATCAAGGTATACGGATGATACGAGGATTGCACAAGTAAAGATTCAGGCATAATGGAGGAATGGATGATAGAAAAATCTGTAAGGCCGGTAAAACTATCGAATATTAGAATTAATGATGAATTTTGGGGCAGTTATATCAAGCTGGTGCGAGAGCAGGTGATTCCCTATCAGTGGGAAGCTTTAAATGACCGCGTTGAAGGAGCCGATAAAAGTTACTGTATTCAGAACTTTCGGCGCGCAGCGGGTATCGAAGAAGGAGAGTTTAACGGATTTGTATTTCAGGACAGTGATCTTTACAAATGGATCGAGGCGGCAGCGTTTTCTCTGGAAATGCAGCCGGACAGTGAGCTTGAAGAGTGGGCTGACAGTGTCATTGATCTGATGGAAAAGGCACAGCAGCCGGATGGATATCTGGATACCTACTATATATTAAAGGAACCTGATAAGAGATTTACGAATCTGATGAATAATCATGAATTATATTGTATGGGACATATGGTCGAGGCAGCTGTCGCATATCACAATGCAACCGGCAAAGATCAGATGTTGAATATCGCCAGACGTTTTGTAGAGTGCGGCATGACCCATATTGGACCGGAGAGGGGGAAAATCAAAGGGTATCCCGGTCATGAGGTTCTGGAACTGGCACTAATTAAGCTATACGATCTGACAAGAGACACCCGTTATAAAGACTTTGCAAAATATTTGATTGATCAGCGTGGACAAAAACCCTTATATTTCGAAGAAGAAATACAAAAAAATAAAAATGATTTTGGGTGGCAAAACAGTTATAATAAATTTCAATACTATCAGGCAGGGCTTCCGGTACGCGAACAGAAGGTGGCCCAAGGTCATGCTGTTCGTGCTGTTTATCTCTATTCGGGCATGGCGGATGTCGCAGCGGCAAGCGATGATGAAACGCTTTTTGAGGCCTGCCGGACGCTCTGGGACAATATCGTAAACAAGCAGATGTACGTGACAGGCGGAATTGGAGCAACTTCGAATGGTGAGGCATTTACCTTTGATTATGATCTGCCAAATGACACAAATTATGCAGAGAGCTGTGCATCAATCGGGCTTATATTTTTTGCGAGAAGAATGTTTGAAATTTCAAAAGATGCCAGGTATATCAATGTAATGGAACGAGTCCTCTACAATGGTGTGATCAGTGGAATGTCACTGGACGGGAAGAAATTTTTCTATGTCAATCCACTTGAAGTGGATCCAAAAGCATGTGAACAAGATCCCGGAAAGACTCATATTAAACCGGAAAGGCAGAAATGGTTTGGCTGTGCTTGTTGTCCTCCAAATATCGCAAGGCTGCTGTCATCAATTGGAAATTATGCATATGAACAGGACCGCAATCGACTGTATATGAATCTTTTTGTGGGCGGCGAGATACACACGAAATTAAAAAATGCCGATCTTGAGTTTAAAGTGGAGACGAACTATCCCTGGGACGGGAAAATATCAATTACAAACAATAAACCGGCCGATTATGAGCTTGCCATCAGGATACCTGATTGGTGTGAAGCCTTTACACTTACCTCTTCGGGAAAAAGTATCCCATATGAGACGGAAAGAGGATTCGCTGTCATTAAAAAAGAATTTGATTTCGGTGAGACAATAGTTCTTGATCTTGTGATGGAAACGAAGCTGATCGCTGCAAATCCCCGCATACGTGAGGATATCGGAAAAGCAGCAGTGCAGAGAGGGCCACTCGTCTACTGTATTGAGGAGAACGACAATGGTCCTTTGCTTCAGGATATTTATCTTGATCCAAAGGAAAAGATCCATGTCGTATATGAACCTAAGCTCTTGGGCGGGGTGAACGTTCTGACGACAATAGCGAAACGTATTTCAGTTGAAGATTGGGGCGATGAGCTTTACAGGACATATAAAGAATATACCTATAAGGATCAGGAGCTCCGGATGATTCCGTACTATGCATGGGCAAATCGCGGGATTGGAGAGATGATTGTGTGGGTGAAGACATTTATGTCTAGGGGGGATGTTATTTAATGGATGCGGCCAATGGAGAAAATTATCCAGAGGCCGCATTCTTGATTCAAACCACGCGAGTAGGCTATGAGACTATTTGTAATCTGGAGTTATTTCACCGACCCGGTAATTCCTTCAGTGAAACTCTTCTGGAGACAGAAGAATACAATTGCTGTAGGAATAGTACAGATAAATACCCCGAGCATCAGCACTCCATAGTCTGTTTTATATCCTCCCTGCAGGTTGGAGACCAGCATCGGCATTGTGATAGAGGAATCATTTTGCAGGACGACTTTTGGCCACAGATAGTTATTCCATGCGTTCATAAAAGTAATTGTCATTGCAGCGGCGTAGGTTGATCGCATGGTCGGGATAAACATGCGGAAGAAGATTCCGATTTCACTGAGGCCGTCCATGCGGGCTGCCTCTATGATATCGTGTGGAAAAGATCTTGCACTCTGTCTAAACAACATGATTAAGAATGGTGTTGATATTGTTGGCAGCATGAATGCAGCCATTGTATTGACAAGTTTCATCTGTGCAAACATGCGAAACAGTGGGATCATAATTGCTGCAAAAGGAATCATCATAGCCATCAGAAGTATTGTCATCACGACATCCTTTCCTTTGTCATGGAAAATTTCAAAACCATATCCGGCTATGGAACAAACCAGCAAAGCCAAAGCGGTGAGAATTACAGCGTTTCGAAAAGAATTCCACAGAGCTCTTCCGAGGTTTTGATTGGCAATTAGGTTTTGAAAGTTTTTCAGCAGATAAGTTCCTGGGATCAGCCGTCCCGTGACTACATCTGTGCTTTTGTTGGTTGCGCCGCAGAGCATATAATAGAGCGGAAAAACAGAAAACAGGGACACAATCGTAAGAATAGTATATTGAGCGATTTTTTTGCCTTTACTCATCTCTTGTCACCTACTTTCATTTGAATGACTGCCAGAATAGCTACCATAATCAGTATAATGATCGACATTGCAGCAGCGTAACCAAACTTTGGTGTCTGGACAAATGATGTGTTATAAATATAATGCGATAAAGTCATGGTGGATTTTCCGGGGCCGCCCTTTGTCAGATTTATGGACTCATCGAATAGCTGCAATGTTCCATTGGTTGACATGATGGCAGTTAGTAATATAGTAGGTTTTAAGAGCGGTACCGTAATCTTAAAAAATGATTGTATAGGGTTGGCTCCGTCGATTCGGGCTGCTTCATATATAGAATATTCAATATTTTGCAGACCAGATAGATAAAACACCATATTGTAACCCGTCCATCGCCAGATCAGTGCAATAACAATGATGATTCGAGCTGTCCATGCATTGGAAAACCATCCGACAGGAGCTGCACCAATCTTCTTTAAGATAGTGTTGATCAGACCATCGTTTGCAAACATGGCACGAAAGATCATAGAGTATGATACGAGGGATGTTGCACAGGGGAGAAAAATTGCTGTACGGAAGACGCCCTTAAACTTTAAATCTTTGTTGTTAAGCATAGAAGCAAGAGCCAGAGCCAGAATCAGCATGACCGGGACCTGTATAACTAAATAAAAAAAGGTGTTAAAAAGGGTTTGCTTAAAAGTTGGATCTCTCAGAATTCTGGCATAATTTCGGATCCCATTGAACTTTAAGTTAACTCCGATGCCAGATTTCAGTGAAAGAATGAATGCCTGTATCATGGGATAAAAGCTCATCCAGCAGATCAGAAGCGCCGCCGGGAGAAGGAATCCCCATCCGATCAGGTTTTTCTTTTGTTCTAGTGTGAGACTGCGTTTTCTGTCGTTCATATAGTACCTCCTATCCTTCCATGTTGAATTCAGCTGTTTCTTGGGCGGTGTCTATCTCAGTATCAAGATCTGCCCCCTGCTGTGTGACATTAGATAAAGCAACACCAACTGCATCTCTTGCATCATAGTAGAAAGGACCTGGATAATTAGACGGTGTCTGCGTGCCATAATCTACAAGCATAGAGTTGACTTTTTGTCCACTGAAAAAATCAGATTCTTCTGCGTATGCATCTGATTCTCCGGCCGGTGCCCAAGTTGCCACGGCACCTTTTTGGATAATGTCATCGTAAAGTTCCGTGCTGCCGGCAAACGTTTCACTAAAAAAATCAAACGCCAGTTTTTTGTTCTTACAGTTTGATGTGACTGCCCAGGAAGAGCCTCCGTTGTTAGAGTGGTTTGTCGCATTCTCCACATCATCTAATCTGGGCATCGTGGTGAGCTTCCATTTTCCAGCCTGATCTTCCTGATCAATAACAGATGCCATGATCCAACAACCATTAATTGTAGATACAACGGATCCGTTATTCAGGGAACCTATGTATTGGTCATTGTCTGTTACTTCCCGAAGTGTTCCGTCTCTTACCATCTGTGCGTAGATTTCCATACTTTGTTTTAGTGCTTTGTTTCCCTTTATATTTACACTGCCATCTTTTTTAAATAATGACTGTCCGCAAGACTGAAGCATCATCATGATAATATCCGGTGATCCGGCTTGAAGTGTTAACATGGGAAGCCCGGTCTTTTCCTTTACTATTTTTGCTTTTTCCAGATAATCCGACCATGTGATATCTGTGAAATCATCGAGAGTATATCCTGCCTGTTCCAAAAGATCAGTTCTCATGGCATTTATTACGGTTGCATTGTCAAAGGGAATCCCCAGGTGTTTATCATCTATAGTGGAATAGGCTGTTTTTGCCTTGGCAAACTGGGAAAAATCAATGCCTGAATCTGTCAGGTCGGTAAAGATATCAGGATAGTTAGAAGCGTACTTTTGAAACGAATTATCCTGCATTAAGAAGACATCAGGAAGTAGTTCCAGTTCATTCGATGAAACAAAAGTCGTAAGCTTTGTCTCGATGTCTTCTGATTGGATTTCAGAGACATTAACTTTGAACCCTTTGTGATCTCGCTCATAAATTTCAGCGGCCTTTTTCATTGCGTAGATATTAAAGTTCGGGTCCCAGCACCATACGTTTAATGTGTTTTTGTCTTCTGCTGCACCCTCTGTGGCACCTCCGGAACCAGAGCTGTTTCCGCCGCATGCAATTAAAGAAAGAGACAACACGGTAATCAGAGCTGCTGCAATAATTTTATTTTTCATGTGCTTTTCCTCCTGGTATTGCTTTCTATATATTTTGGCCAAAAATATATGCAAAGTTTAAAATGACAATAAATTAACATTAAATTCTTTCCATAAATGAAAAAAATACTTAGTATTAAGCAGAAAATAAAAAAGTATATGACATAGTATATAATGTTATCTGAATAAACGCAAGATAAAAAGACAAATATACTATATTTCGTTTGATGATTTTCTTCTTTAAATATATAAAATCTATAGGCAATCTATTCTTAATTAATTGAGATTAGACAAAAATCTACGATACTAAGGATATACCCTTGACTATCTCTTAAAACGTGTTATACTAAAGATAAAGCAAGATACCCATTGGGGGTATATGACGAATGTAAGGAAAGGAAGTTTAGATGCTATGCAAAAAGAATATTATGACATCACGGGTATGTCTTGTGCGGCCTGCGCTAACAGGATTGAGAAAAGTGTAGCTAAGCTGCCAGGAATGGATGAAGTTTCCGTCAACCTGTTAAAAAACAGTATGATGGTTTCATATGATAAATCTGTAACTGGATCTGAGGCAATTGTTCAGGCTGTTGAAAGTGCAGGATACGGGGCAGCACCTCGAGTAAAAATCGATACGGCTGCAAAACAAAGTACCTCAAAGCCGGCAGCAAATGAAGCACAGAAACAATATAGTAATATGAAGAAAAGACTAATATGGTCTTTGATTTTCACAATTCCGCTGTTCTATATTTCGATGGGACACATGTTCGGATGGCCGCTTCCGTCAGGGCTTTTGGGAATGGAGAATGCGATGACATTTGCATTTACCCAGTTTTTGCTTTTAATTCCGATTGTATTCATCAATTTCAGTTATTATAAGAATGGTTTTAAGACATTGTTCCATGGGGCACCAAATATGGATTCGCTGATTGCTCTTGGATCTGGAGCTGCTTTAGTCTATGGAGTATATGCGATCTTTAAGATTGGATATGGACTTGGTCATATGGATATGAAGATGGTTGACAGCTTCATGATGGATCTTTACTTTGAATCAGCAGGAATGATTCTGACATTGATTACATTAGGGAAAACGATGGAGGCCAGAGCAAAGGGAAAAACATCAGATGCAATCACAAAACTCATGGACCTGGCTCCAAAGACTGCAGTTGTTGAGCGAGACGGCAGAGATATGGAGATACCGGTAGAGCAGGTTCAGTTGGGAGATATCCTGATTGTAAAGGCAGGAGTCTCCGTTCCGGTTGACGGTGTGGTTGTGGAAGGAAATTCTGCTATAGATGAATCGGCATTGACTGGAGAGAGTATTCCGGTAGAAAAAAATGAAGGTGATACAGTAATCGGAGCTACAATCAATAAATCCGGATACCTGAAGATCAAAGCAACAAAGGTCGGAGATGATACGGCACTGGCACAGATCATACAACTTGTGGATGAAGCGACAAGCTCAAAAGCACCAATTGCTAAAATGGCTGATAAAGTCAGTGGAGTGTTCGTACCAATTGTAATCACAATTGCAGTCATCTCAGTGATTGCATGGCTGATTGCCGGATACAGTTTTGAATTTGCATTATCAGTCGGTATCTCAGTTCTTGTGATTTCCTGCCCCTGTGCACTGGGTCTTGCGACACCAACAGCAATCATGGTCGGAACAGGAAGAGGAGCAACACATGGAATCCTGATCAAATCAGCTGAGGCGCTGGAGATGGCACATAAAGTTAATACCGTGGTACTAGATAAAACAGGAACAATCACACAGGGAAAACCGGTTGTGACAGATTTGGTCACAAGTGAGAACGTATCCGAATCGGAACTTTTACAGATGGCTGTATCACTGGAAAAACTCTCGGAACATCCATTGGCAGATGCGATTGTAGAGGATGCTGCAAAGAAGAATATATCTTTGCTTTCTGTAACTGATTTCGATCAGATCGCCGGACAAGGGATCACTGGCAGAATAGACAACAAGATCTGTTATGCCGGAAACAGACGGATGATGGAAGAAAACCATATTCAGGATCAGGGGCTGTTTGAAAAGGCTGACCAGATGGCTGAGGACGGAAAAACACCTTTATTCTTTTCAAAAGATGGAAAACTATTAGGTGTGATCGCAGTGGCCGATGTAGTCAAACCTACCAGCAGACAGGCAATTGAAGAACTCAAATCTATGGGGACAGAAGTTGTTATGCTGACAGGAGACAATAAGAAAACTGCTGAGGCTATCCGACGTCAGGTGGGCGTTGATTGTGTGGTATCGGAAGTATTTCCACAGGATAAAGAGAAAGAGATCCGCCGTCTGCAAGATGAAGGCAAAAAGGTTGCGATGGTTGGCGACGGTGTCAATGATGCACCGGCACTTGCAAGATCTGATGTTGGAATCGCCATCGGTGCGGGCACAGATGTGGCAATTGAATCCGCAGATATTGTCTTGATGAAGAGTGATCTGTTGGATGTTTCTACGGCGGTACAGCTGAGTAAAGCTGTTATCCGAAACATCAAACAGAACCTGTTCTGGGCATTTATCTATAATATCATTGGCATTCCGATTGCTGCAGGAGTATTCTACACAGCATTTGGTCTTAAGATGAATCCGATGCTTGGAGCACTGGCTATGAGTTTCAGCTCAGTATTCGTTGTCTCGAATGCATTGCGGCTTCGCTGGTTCAAGTCAAAACACACAGCGGCTGCAGGTGGACAGACAAGTACGCAGCAGAGTTCCTTTCAGAAGCTTAATACGCCAAAGAGCAGTGACCAGCAAAATACAAACCAGGAATGCGATGTACAACATAACAGGAAAAAAGAAAACGAACAATCAACTAATCAAACAAGTAAAGGAGATTCAGAGATGAAAAAAGTAATTAATATCGAAGGAATGTCATGTAATAACTGTGTAAAACACGTGACAAAGGCATTATCAGGAGTAGACGGGGTGAAAAATGTTTCAGTAAGCCTGGAAGATAAGAAGGCAGATGTTGAGGTATCCGCGGATGTCTCAGACGAAGCACTTAAGAGCGCTGTTGAAGAAGAAGGATATGAAGTTGTAAGTATCCGGTAAATATGCGACAGAATAATCTCTGCTAAAATCTGTTACACTTCTTGGTTGAGAAGGCTTCAGAATCAAAGACCTAACGGTAAAGGGTTCTGGAGTCTTTTCTTGTGAGGAGTTATCTGAATAAATGCAAATGCCTCTTTTAGAGGTATTTGTTTTTTTTGCAAATAACAAGCATGAATTAGAAGTGTTGAGCATAAATCTATTGTAGTACTATAGGTTGGACAACCTTTAAAGTCAGAGGAGAAGGAGTATATTATGAAAAGAAAAGTATTGGCTATGGTTTTGACAGCTGCTATGGCAGTTGGCATGATGACTGGTTGTGGGGAATCTTCTGGAGAAAGTAAAGATACTGGTGATAAATCAGATATATCGAAATCAGCATCTTTAGAATCGTCAAAAAGCAAATCTGATGAAAACGAAGACGAAGACGTAAATGAAGATGGTACGGTTAATAACCCGGAGGCTGTTAAAGTGGATAAAAACAAGCTTGTTTTTTGGTCCCTTTTCAGCGGAGGCGACGGTGGGTTTATGGACAAGATTATTTCCGACTATAATGGGACAAAGCCGACAAAAGAAGTGCAGTCTATTATGTTGGTATGGGGAGATTACTATACAAAACTTCAGACAGCAGTAGCAGCAAAGAAAGGACCAGATATTGGAGTTTCACATGCGTCGAAACTTCCGGAGTTAGTAGATCAAGGTGTTGTGGAACCAATTGACTCTTATCTGAAGGATTTGAATGTTGATTTAAGCTCCATGTATTCCCAGAATTCTCTGGACTCGGTTACTTTTGACGGAGAAATTTATGCAATACCTTTGGATACGCATGCCGAGATCCTTTATTTTAATAAGGATATTCTTGAAAAAGCCGGAATTAGTTTAAATGCTGACGGACAGCTAGATATTAACAGCGAACAGGAATTCAAAGATATATTAGAAAAATGCAAAGCAGTTATGGGAGATGGAGAGTCAACGATTGCCCTGACCAATAATGGCGATGACCCTTACCGTATCTGGTGGGCTTCGTATTTCCAGATGGGCGGGAAGCCTTTAGTTAACGAGGATGGAAGCAAGGTTACTTTGGATAAGGATATTGCTGTAAAAGCGGCAGAATTTGTAAAATCTCTTTATGAGGATGGATATGTCGCGGAGGGAATTGATGATCATCAAAAGTTCTTTCAGAGTGGGAAAGCAGCATTTCTCTTTGGAGGAACCTGGGCGACGGGAGCTCTTGAACAAACAGAGAATCTGAATTTTGCTGCCCAGCCGTGGCCAATGCTTTTTGAGAGTGATGACTGTTGGGCTGATTCACATACCTTGATTCTTCCAGTTAATCAAAATAGATCGAAAGAAGATACAAAGGCGGCAGTTGAATTTATGGTGGGTGCGTCCAAAGACGGTGGCCTTACCTGGGCAGGGTCCGGGCAGATTCCCGCTAACAAGAATGTTCTAGACAGTCAGGAATATAAGGATATGCCTTACAGAAGCAGCTATATGTCAGAACTTGACAAAGCAGTTTTGCCATCCAAAACCCCTCATTTCTATAGTATGAAATCCGGGATGATAGATAGCTTAAATACATTATGGTCCGGGCAGACAGATGCAAAATCAGCGATTGATGCTCTTTATGATCAGCTGAACTCAAGCTTGGAATAAGTACTGTTTATTTCATGGGGGGAGCCTTGTGGCTCCTCTGCTTTCTTTAAGAACAGGAGGGTATAGGATGAGTAAAGCTAGGAAAAGAAAGTCATTATTGACAGCAATGTTTTTCATACTTCCTTTTTTTACTTTATATACAGTATTTACTATCTGGCCGGTGATTCAGGGGTTTTATGTGAGTTTACATAAATGGGGTCTGATGGGGAAAATCAAGTATATAGGTTTCGATAATTATTCAAAATTTGTGGGAGACAAGTTCTTCTGGGCAGCATTGAAACACACAGCATTTTTTGCGCTCATCACAACACCGATGTTAGTCATTACATCTATGGTATTGGCACTCTTGGCAAACCGGGCGACTAAGATGAAGAAGGGTCTTCGAATTATATTCTATCTTCCAAGTGTACTATCTGTATCAGTTGCATCTTTCATTGCAAAGTATACATTTACTCCGTACACTGGGCTTGCGAATGGGATTCTTCATTCCTTGAGAATCTTACCACAATCAAAAGAATATCAGTGGTTTCAGAATCCGCATCTGGTATGGATTACAATTTCCATCATGACGGTGTGGTGGACGATTGGCTTTTCAATGATGCTTTATATTTCAGCACTACAGGATATATCTGCGAATGTCTATGAGGCATCAGCAATCGATGGAGCTACAAAAACACAGCAGCTATTTAAAATTGTACTTCCTTTGTTGAAACCGACAACATGGCTGATTCTGCTCCTTCAGGTTATAGCCTGTTTTAAGGTCTTTGGACAGATTTATATGATTACCGGAGGCGGACCGGCGTCAAGTACAAGACCTTTAATTCAGTATATCTATGAACATGCATTTCAGAAAAATAATATGGGATATGCTGCGTCTATGTCTTATGTTCTGTTTGGTATTCTTTTAGTGCTTTCATTGGCACAGATGATATTGCAAAGAAAGGGGGACAATTGAGATATGAGAAAAAAGACTATTGGTTACTGGATCTTAAATGTTATTTCTGTTCTTTTATCTGTCGTCTTTCTGGCACCGATTGTCTGGGCTTTGTTTGTTTCATTTCAGCATGAAGGAAAACAGATTCAATCTGTCACAGACTGGTTTTTGCCACCTTATACAGTAAAGAATTATCCGGAAATTATACTGAATTCTAATGTTCCTACCTGGCTTTTGAACAGTGTATTCATCGCCGTTATTGTAACTTTTTTGACAGTAGTAATTTCGGCATTGGCTGCCTATGCAATTGCGAAGATTCCATTTAGAGGGAGTCACGGGCTTTTCGTCTATTTTCTGTTAGGACTTATGGTGCCTGGTGAGGCTACTATTGTTCCTTTATTTATCACAGTAAATAACATGAATCTGATCGACACTTATATGGGGATGATATTACCCTCGATTGCAGGTTCCATGAACTTGATTATAATGGTGACTTTTTTTAAAGGGATTCCAAATGAATTATTGGATGCGGCCAAAATTGACGGAGCGGGAGAACTTGCTACGTTCATTAAAATTGTCATTCCGCTTTCCAAAACAATTATTTCTACAGTCAGTATTTTTTCGTTTGTAGGAAGTTGGAATAACTATCTGTGGCCGTTGCTGTGTGCGATGAGCAGTGAACTTTTTACGTTGCCGATTGGCATTCCCACTTTTGCAGGCACCTATACGGTTGATTATGTAAAACCAATGACGGCAAGTATGGTTGCTTCTATACCTGTAATAATAATTTATATCATTTTTGAAAAACAGATTGTTGCGGGAATCACCAGTGGTGCCATTAAAGGATAATTTATTGACGCTTTCAAAAAACAAGCTTATAATGGTTCCTTAGACAACTTTTATGAGGAGACATTATTTTGGAAAATTTGAAAAAGAATTTAAAGCTCGGTGATTATCTGGTGATCGGATCTATGTTATTTGGTCTGTTTTTTGGAGCTGGTAATTTGATATTCCCGGTTCATCTGGGACAGGTGGCAGGGGGGAATGTCACATGGGCGAACCTGGGATTTTTGGTGACAGGTATTGGACTGCCCTTTCTCGGTGTCGTTGCGATCGGCATTTCTCAAAGTGAGGGTGTATTTCAGCTGGCTGAACATGTTGACCGTCGTTATGCGTATATATTTACGATTTTGCTCTATCTCGTAATAGGACCGCTCTATGCAATCCCCAGACTGGCGACAACTTCGTTTGAGATTGGCCTTGCACCTTTTGTATCGGAAGGAAAGTCGGTGCCTGCACTTGCCATATTCAGTTGTGTCTTTTTTTTCGCAGCATGGCTGCTTGCAAGAAAGCCAACAAAACTGTTGGATTACGTTGGAAAGATCATCAATCCACTATTTTTGATATTGCTTGGGATATTATTAATTATGACTTTTGTTCATCCGATGGGACCGACTTTGGGGGCAAAGGTTCAGCCTGATTACAACGGGAATGCCTTTTTTAAGGGTTTCTTGGAGGGATACAATACACTGGACGCTCTGGCATCCCTGGCATTTGGTATTATCATCGTTTCGACCATCCGCGGCCGAGGTGTGGAAAAACCGGGTGAGATCGCGCTTGATACAATTAAATCAGGTATCATTAGTATTATTGCGATGGGAGTCATCTACAGTCTGCTGGCATATATGGGTACGATGAGCCTTGGAATATTGTCTGTCAGTGAAAATGGCGGAATTGCCCTTGCTCAGATTGCAAATAATTATTTTGGCACATATGGAAACATCATTCTGGCTTTTATTGTTATCTTGGCCTGCCTGAAGACTACAATTGGATTAATCTCAGCGTTCTCAGAGACGTTTACGCAGCTTTTTCCCTCGCAAAATTATATTGTTTTTGCGACGGGGGTAAGTCTTTTATCCTGCTTGCTTGCGAATGTTGGACTGACAAAGATTATCAATTTCTCGATTCCGGTTTTGATGTTTATCTATCCCCTTGCGATGACATTAATTTTACTATCCATTATCGGAATGTTATTTAAAAATGATTCACGCGTATATAAAGTGACAAGTTACTTTACGTTGTTTGCTTCGATTATAGACGGTCTTAATGCGAGTCCGGATGTCATTCGTCAGACTGGATTTGCACAGGCACTGATACATTTCGGAGAAAAATATCTGCCCTTTTTCAAGATTGGAATGGGATGGGTTCTTCCGGCACTCATTGGGTTTTCCATCGGACTGATTTGGCACAGGATAAAAATAGATAGGCGGTTGGCTCATTAGAGGTCAAAAAGCAGTGAAACTGAGAGGTATGATTCAGTGTTCGCTGCTTTTTTCTCGACTGTCTCCAAAATTCCACTGTGAATATCCGTGGATACCGTTTGCAATCAGAGCCTGCATCAAAATAAGGATTTCATCTGAATCTGTTTTTTGACCGGTTTCATGCCAATAGCTGATGATTCCGCTCATACTGGAAATGATGAATGTGAGAAGATACTCTAGTTCATCTGAATCTTTTCGGAGATCTAATATATCGGCGAAGGAGCCCTTTATTTTTTGCCTTAGTTTCTGCTGAAACGATGGATCACCTCTCTCACTCAATAATATAAATATCTTATCGTTATTTTCAAAAAAGAAGGGTGATAATTCATGAGCAAATTCTTCAAATTTAATTTTCTCTTTTTTGTGGACTTTTGAAGCCAACCAAGCTGCAATTTCATTTAGAAGATCATTCTCTATTTGATCAAGCAAATCGTATACGTCATTGAAATACTCATAAAATGTTCCTCGATTTAGATGAGCGTTCTTTGTGATGGAAGAGACTGTGATCTTTTCAATTCTTATATTTTTATAAACTTCCCAAAAGGCATCCATGATTTTTTTTCGTGTTTTTTCCCGTAATTCCGGTTGCTTTTTCATTTCGCAGCTCCTTTTGTTCCAACAGTAGATGACAATTTGTTGGTTGATAAATATTTGAAAATCAATATAATAATATCGTACAACAAGTTGTTGAATAATACAAGACAGGAGGGATACAAATGTCGATCATTGATGTGTCAAACCTGACAAAAGACTACGGGCATGGAAGAGGAGTATTCGACGTTGCGATATCCGTAGAAAAAGGAGAATGTTATGGATTTCTTGGACCCAATGGGGCTGGGAAGACAACAACGATTCGTCATCTCATGGGCTTTTCAAAGCCGCAGAAGGGCAGCACTTCTATCATGGGAAGGGACAGCTGGAAAAATTCAGCCATGCTGCAGAAGATGATTGGATATCTTCCAGGTGAAATAGCACTTCCCCAGGGAATCACCGGTACGGGGTTTCTTAATATGATGAAACGAATGCGTGGATTAGGGGATGACTCCTATTTGAAGATGTTATTGGAGAAGTTTGAACTAGACCCGAATATTGGAACAAAACAGATGAGTCTTGGAGTAAAGAGAAAGCTTGCCGTTGTCACTGCTTTTATGCATGATCCTGATATTCTGATTCTGGATGAGCCAACCTCAGGGCTTGACCCAATTATGCAGCAGATTTTTATCGACTATATTGAAGATGAGAAGAAGCGTGGAAAGACGATTTTTCTTTCTTCTCATATTTTTCATGAAGTTGATGCGACCTGTGATAAAATTGCAATTATCAAGGATGGAAGGGTGATTTCCAAGTTTGTAGCGAATGATCTCAAAAATAAGAGTGATAAAGTTTACAGAGTTACATTCAAAACCATAGAGGATTATAGGAAATTTGAGAAGCTTCCCTACCAGTTTGCTTCAAAAAACCCCGATAAACTGCGGCTTAGAGTACATGTTCTCGATGATGATGTTAATCAGCTTATCACTGACATCTCGAATCTGGGTATTGCCGATTTTCATGAATTTCCCACAACGCTGGAGGATTACTTTATGAAATTTTATAAGGAAGACCGTGTATTTGAGGGGGTGAAGTAATGGAAGACACCATTATTCAAGTACGGAATTTGTCAAAGGATTACGGACATGGAAGAGGAATTTTTGATATAAATCTCAATATTGAAAAAGGTAAGGTATATGGTTATGTTGGAACCAATGGATCCGGGAAAACCACAACGATACGAAATATGATGGGATTTATAAAACCTGACCGGGGAAATGTCACAATCCAGGGATTGGATTCATGGAAGGATGCAACAGAAATCAAGAAATCTGTCAGTTATGTTCCTGGTGAAATTGCTTTTCCATCGCTGGCAACTGGTACAGATTTTTTGAAACTGCAGGCAGACTATCTAGGGATACATGATTTAACATATATGAATCATATTATTTCTATGCTGCAGTTGGATCCTACTGCAAACTTAAAGAGAATGTCAAAGGGAATGAAACAGAAAACTGCAATCACCGCTGCACTGATGGGAGATAAGGACCTATTAATACTTGATGAGCCGACAACTGGATTGGATCCGCTGATGAGGGATTCATTCATTGAGTTGATTCGTGAAGAAAAAGAAAAGGGAAGAACAATCTTCATGTCCAGCCACATCTTTGAAGAAATAGAACATATATGTGATCAAGTGGCTATGATCAAAGACGGCAGGATTGTCGATACCATTGATTTATGGAGTTTGAGACATTGGAAGACAAAAATTTTTGACATTCGTTTTAAAGGACTGGATGATTACAAAAAGTTTCTTGCCAAGTTTCACCAAATCAAAGATACAGATGAGGATGAGCTGCTGTGTCAGGTGGAAATGCCGGTATCTGAAATAGAGCAGCTATTTTATGTTTTGAAGAAGTTTTCCGTTGCATCTATCAAAGAAGAACATATTACTTTGGAACAGTATTTTAGAAAAGTTTACGAGAAAGGACGTGGTTGACATGAAGGGAAAAGTGACAAAGTTCTATTCGGGACCGCTGATGAAACAAAATATTAAATCTAATTATATTCTCACAATTGCTATTGTTGCAGTTATGTGTATGATGAGTGTCGTAAGCACATATGCGACAAGTATTATGGAAGAGAGTAATAAAAGAATGGACACGCAGGAAGCGCAGGCCGATTTTTATTCCTATCTTTATATTATGGCTTCCTATAATGAGGCAGCAGGAACAAACCTTTCTTATGATGATTTTGAAAAGGCGGATGATACAGCCTCATATGAAGCTGCATTCGAAATGGCGAATCAGCAGTCAGATAAGATGCATCTTACAACGAAGGGACTTAAAAAGGCTGCCGCAGCACTTAAAAAGACAGATGTTTCCATTGATACCTATGTTCATGAATTTGAGTACACTTATGCATTAGGACAGGTGAAAGGGTGCTTTACAGGGAAGGATCTGGACATGGAGGATCTGGTTTCCACAATGTTTGAGACTATGGGAATTGACCCGGATATGATGGATACTCTTGCGAATATGGACACGACAGCTATGTTTAACCAGATGGATTACACAATTATGGGATTATTGCCTATCTTTATTTTCATTGTAGTCGTTGGGAATTCTCTTGTAGTTGATCAGGTAGACCGTGGATCTATGGCTTATGTTCTTTCAACACCGACAAAACGATCAGCGGTTGCTAATACCCAGGCTATTTTTCTGATTGCAACTCCTTTTCTCATGATTGCAGTGACATGTGCTTCAAGGCTGATTGCTTCGCATATTTTTCTGGATAGTGTGAATACAAAGGTTGTACTTGTCATGTACCTGGGCATGTATATATTGGTTGAAGCGATCTGTGGAATCTGCTTTCTCGGTAGTTGTATCTTCAATCAGAGCCGAAAGGCTATGGGATTTGGCGGTGGAATAACAGTCTGGTTTTTCATTGCTTCTCTGCTAGGACTGTTTGGATCGAAAGATATGGTCAAGATGGGGTTCGGAGCAAAACAGCTGGATTACTTCAATAACATGACATTGGTCGGATTATACGATGTAAAAGCGATTTCAACGGTCGGAAACGGTTCGGTTAATCATGCATTTATCTGGAAACTTGCTGTATTGGCAGCTATCGCAGTAGTATGTTATATGGCAGGAGCCATTAGATTCCAGAAGAAAGATTTGCCACTTTAAGTATCTTCCGTTCGCATGGGAATCTGAAAAGAAATACAGGTTCCCATATTCTTTTTACTCTGTATATGAAGAGCGCTGTCTGGTCCGTAATTTAATATCAGTCTGCGGTTAATATTGGTGAGGCCGATATTCCTGCTTTTTGTGTTCGAAATTCTCTCATATAATTCATGGATTTCAGTTTGAGACAGTCCGATGCCATTGTCAAGTACAGCAAATAAAACTTTATCGTTACGCTTGTGGATTTTGACCTTAAGATAACCGATGGAGTCAATTCCTGAGATTCCGTGGCTGAGACTATTTTCCAGTAAGGGCTGAAGCATGAGACGGAAAACGGGAAGTGTCATCGAGTCTTCTGCAACCTCATAATAGATAATAAACCTGTCACCCAGACGTTCTTTCTGTATCTCCATGTATTTCTTCAGATGATCCAGTTCATCCTTTAAAAGTACTGGGGTTGAAGGATCTTCCAGGGAGTATTTCAATATATCGGATAGATTATGCAGCATACGGTTCAGTTTGCAGGGGCCTCCAGCAAGTTCTAAGGCTTCAAAATCTAATACCTGCAAGGTGTTAAACAAAAAATGAGGATTAATCTGGTGCTGCAGGGAAGCAATTTCCGTCATTTCCTGTTCATGCTGACGTTCACTTAGCTGATGCTTCAACTGTGTGGAATGAAGATAGACAGATATCACATTATTCATAATGACATCATATTCATCGTGAACAGCAGAGGAAGGCATAGGAGGAATTTGCCCTTTTTCTGCCTCATCAAAAGTATGTATAATTGCATTGATCTGCTGAAAATTTCTTTTTGTCACCTGGTAAGCCAAAAATAAACTGATCAGACAGTTTGAAATCACAGCGGCAGTCAGGACGATGAGTGTAGGGAGAAGCTGCCTGCACACATACTGGAACGGCACATAGGATGAGAATGTAATATTGAAAGAAGGCGATGTTACGGTTTGTGAAAGATAAAAAGAGTCCTTATATTTCGTCCATCTGGATCTTTTCTGTCCGGAAATTAATTTGTCCGGCAGAATATCTCCCTGATTACTAGCCAATACATTGCCTTCCAAGTCGGATAAAAACAAGAGACTGCCATCTAGTCCGGCACTGCTAAGGAGTTTTTCAAATTTGCTGCAGTCGATATTTACAACAATAACACCCTTCACATTTGACATTCGCTGAAACATGGTAATATATCGCGTGGGCTTCCTGCTCCGATAAGGTGAAAACTCTCTTTTTTCAATCCATAGATGTTTTCCGCTATTTTCTGACAGATACATATCTTTCCATTCTTTGTCCTTATTTGCAGACAGGCTCGTGATTCCAGCTTCTGATGAGAAGTAATTATCATACCCATCCAAGTATAAATAGACGCAGTCAATATAGGTGTGTGCCTGTGCAATTGCACTTAAAGAGGCCTTTACACTGTTCAGAAAGATTACGTCAGTATACTCAAATTCTTCATTATTCAATAGTTTTTCCATAGAAAGTACCATGCGAGGATTATATGTCAGCAATTCGTACTGGTAGGTGGAGGTAGAAAGTACCATCTCCAGGTTGTCCCTGACAACTGTAAGAGAATCACCAGATGCCTGTATAATGGATTTTGTATTTTGTCTATACAAGAAAATCGTTGAGATGATCGTTAAAATTATAATTGGAATCAGCATGATCAGAAAAAAAGATTTGCATCTTTTGATCAGAAACCTTTTCATCATGATAGTGGCACCCCCTTCTAGTGTAAGTATTTCTCTCTGTATTCTCTGGGAGATATCTTATAATATTGTTTAAATGCTCTCGAAAAGTTCTTTGGATTATCATATCCAATGCGATAGGCAATTTCGTAATGTTTATATGTAATATCGCATAACATGTCTGCTGCTTTCTTCATTCTCAGTTCAACTAGATATTCCGAAAAACCCGTTCCGGTTTTTTCTTTAAACAGCTTGGAAAGGTAATTCGGACTCAAGTTTACTTGAACTGCGGCCTCTTCGAGAGTTGCATTTTGATAGTTGTTTTTCAGATATTTTTTTACATTTGCAATTATTTTTCCATAGTAAGAAGTCATTTCCTGAACTTGACTCTCTTTGTGATAGCGCAGATCGAGATCCGATCGAATTCGCTCAAAGCAGCTATATAATGCCTCATACTTGACTGGTTTCAGAAGATAATCGAAAGCATGGTTGACGATCGCAGTATGAAGATAAGAAAAATCCTGATAGCCAGTCAGAAAGACAAATATGAGATCGGGAAAATCGGAACATAGATGATCACTAAGTTCAATTCCTGACATAACAGGCATACGTATATCGGTCAGCACGACATCGATGGTATGCGTCCGGATAAAGGACAACGCTTGTTGTCCATTCGAAAATTGCCCGGAAATTTTAAAGCCATTCTTCTCCCATGGGAATAAATTTACAAGTCCCTCACTTATTTTGTTTTCATCATCTACGATAATCAGTGAATACATACGAATCCCTCCAAAGCATTTGTCTCAGGCTGATAAGTTAAGTATACTATATCGGAGAAAATATGAACAGAATGATATTTTGAATCGTAAGAAATGAATACATAAAGTAACATATGTGGAATTGCACGGTGTAGTTTGTAATAAATGAAGAAATATAGTAATTGAAAGGATTGGAAGAACACATATTTTTCGATAGAATAATACGTAGAACTTGTAGAAGAAAATATTCAATATGTATGGAGGGATAAGGATGAAGAAGAAAAAAGTAATGGCGATGATGTTGTCAGTTTTGATGGCAGCCACACTTATGACTGGCTGCGGAGGATCCGATGATGCAAATGGAGGTAAGTCAAAAAGTGAAAAGTCAGACAAGGGGGAGCAGGTCACACTGAGATTCAGTTGGTGGGGCGGAGATGAGAGAAATGAAGCAACACTGCAGGTAATTGATAACTATGAAAAGGAACACCCAAATATCAAGATCGAGCCTGAGTTTGGCGGAGATGAAGGGTATCTGGAAAAGCTTTCTACATCGCTTGCAGGCGGACAGGCTGCAGATATTATCCAAAACGGAACGGGTTGGATGCCGGGATTCGTAGAAAAAGGAGACTTTTTTGTCGATTTTAATGACTATAAAGATGATATTGACTTATCCGGATTTTCTGATGAGTATCTGGACAATACCTGTGTCTTTGATGGGAAGCTGCTTGGACTTCCAAGCGGTGTTGCCACCACGGCACTCCTGGTCAATAAGACATTGGCTGATGAAACAGGTATAGATCTCACAAAAGATGTGACCTGGGAGAGTCTGATTGAGATGGGAAAGAAAGTGCAGGAACATGATAACAGCCAATATCTTTTGAATATAGACACCAGTTTTCTTGTGACAAATGTCTTTCGGCCATATATTATGCAAATGACAGGAAAACCGCTGATTGATGATGATACAAAAAAACTCACCTGTTCTGAAGAGCAGCTTGTATCGGTATTGGCATATATTCAGTCTCTTTACGAAAATCATGTGACTCAGCCAGCTGGTGAGACAGCGTCTTTTGAAGATGCACTTCAGACGAATCCGAAATGGATCAACGGAGATTATGTGGCGGTTATGACGAATTCTTCTCAGATCAACAATTTGACAGCCGCAAATGAGAATGTCGAATATATAGTAGCTTCAATGCCTGAGATGAGTGACAAATCCGTACAGAAGAATGATGGGTATTATGCGAATCCCCCTCAGTTGATGTGTGTGAATAAATCCGGTAAACATGTCAAAGAAGCTGTGAAGTTTTTGGACTACTTTTACAATAATGAAGATGCAGCTAAGATTCTAAAGGATTTGAGATCTGTGCCACCGACTGAAAATGCAAGAAAAATCTGTGAGGAAAACGGACTAATCGGCAGTCTGGTGACCGATTCAGTTAATAAAGGTCTTGAAAAACATGGGGTCAATGAGATGGGTCTTACAACAGACTCGGAGGTGGAGTCTGTGATAAAAACCATGATTGAAAGTGTCAAATATGGAGAAAGTACACCTGACAAAGCCGCATCTGATGGAATCTCTATGTTAAATAACATTCTCTCAGAGAAATAAGCATTAGGTGAGATTCAGCTGCCTCGACCGCTGATTTCTAGCGATCGGGGCAGCTGATCAGAAAGGTATCGTATTTCATGAGACTAAAAAAAATAAAAAAATATAGAAAAAAAGACTATATGGGGCTGGTATATATTGCCCCCTGGCTGATTGGCTTTTTACTGCTTCAGCTTTATCCTTTCTTGAGTTCTTTATACTATTCGTTTACAGATTATCAGTTTTTTAATGATCCGTCATGGATCGGGATCCAGAATTATAAAAAACTCTTTACAACAGATCCAGAGTTTTACAACTCGCTTAAAGTCACAATAGTGTATACACTTTATACAGTACCCGGAAAACTGATTATGGCATTGTTTATCGCAGTTTTGCTGAACCAGAATCTGAAGCATATCGGTGTTATCCGGACTATTTATTATCTGCCTTCTCTTTTTTCAGGAAGTGTAGCTGTCGCAATCTTATGGAAACTTCTTTTTATGGATGAAGGAACGATCAACAGTTTACTGACAAGTATTCATCTTCCAAAGGTGCAGTGGTTAGGGACAACATCAACGGCATTGGTGACAATATGTCTTCTTGAGATCTGGCAGTTTGGGTCATCAATGGTGATGTTTCTTGCGGCTTTAAAACAAGTTCCCGTTTCACTATATGAAGCAGCCTCTCTGGATGGTGCCGGAGCAGTTAAAAAGTTCTTTCATATTACAATTCCTCAGATTTCACCGATAATCTTTTTCAATATTATCATGCAGTCGATTACCGCTCTTCAGAACTTTACATCCTCATTTGTAGTAACAGGAGGCGGACCCAATAAAGGAACCTATGTCCTTGGAATGAAACTTTATACAGATGCGTTCACTTATTTCAAGATGGGTTATGCAAGTGCAACTTCCTGGGTGATATTCGGGATGATTCTGGTGATTACGCTTTTATTGTTCCGATTTTCTTCAGGAAAAGTGTATTATGAAGATGGAGGAGACTTTTAAGAGAGAGGAGTTTGCATGAGAAAGATAAAAAAGAATAAGGTTTTGATATATTTGATCATAGCACTGGTTGGTGTTCTTATGATCTACCCCATTCTCTGGATGTTTCTTGCGGCGTTCAAGACAAACAGCGAAATCTTCGGGTCTGTAAAACTACTTCCTGGAAGTTGGTCGTTTGATGCATTTGTGAATGGATGGAAGGGAACAGGAAGATATTCATTCGGAAAATTTTTCCTGAATACATTTGCCATTGTTGTGCCCACGACATTGCTGACTGTTGTATCTTGTATGATTGTTGCATATGGATTTGCCAGATTTAATTTTCCCGGAAAAAAACTGCTGTTTGGAATTCTGATTGCAACATTGATGCTTCCAAATACTGTGATTATTATCCCACGTTACACGCTTTTTAATAAGTTTGGATGGCTGAACACGTACCTGCCTTTTTATATACCGGCACTTTTGGCGTGCTATCCGTTCTTTATTTTCATGTTGATGCAGTTTATGCGCGGTATTCCCAGGGAACTGGACGAATCAGCGTATATGGATGGATGCGGAACCCTTAGAACGTTTATCAGCATTCTATTGCCGTTGTTGAAACCAGCGTTGTTTTCAGCAGGGTTATTCCAATTTCTGTGGACATATAATGACTTCTTTAACTCCCTGATTTATATTAACAGTGTTGAGAAGTACCCGATATCACTCGCACTTCGATCAGCGATTGATGCAGAAGCAAATGTGCAGTGGGGACAGATCATGGCGATGGCTTTCATCTCTGTCCTGCCGCTTATGATTTTGTTCTTTGTCGCACAAAAGTATTTTGTAGAAGGTGTGGCGACGAGCGGGCTGAAAGGATAATATATATCAGATATTGCAAATGAATACTTAATGATTTATGATAGGATATAAGGGGTAAAAGGTTATGCGTTTCATGAATAAGACACTTAATCTAGGTATTTCTAAAAACATTGAAAGCAGGAGGATTTAAAATGGCAGTAAAAATGATCCCAAAGACGATGACAGGTGCTGTTCTGCCCGGAGACAGTTCCGTGGAAATGAAAGAATTCGAGATTCCGAAGCCGGGTTATGGACAGGTTTTGGTGAAGACAAAGGCGACAACGATCTGCGGCAGTGACATTCGATGTATATATCGCGAACACACAGGTAAAGGTCCGGAAGCTTATATTCCCGGCACGATTGCAGGACATGAACCCTGCGGCCTGATCGTGGAAGAAGGGGAAGGTGTACGCAGATTTCACAAAGGTGACCGTGTAATTGTTTATCATATATCAGGATGTGGGGTATGCTATGACTGTCGCCGTGGCTATTACATATCCTGCAAGAGTAAATATCGCAAGGCTTATGGTTGGCAGAGAAATGGCGGGATGGCTCCGTACATGCTTTGTGATGAGAAAGATCTGATTGCACTGCCAGATGAGCTTACCTACAAAGATGGTGCTCAGGTGGCCTGTGGATTCGGTACAGTCTATGAGGCAATTGAGAAGATAGGAATTTCTGGAAATGATGCAGTGCTTGTGACAGGGCTTGGGCCGGTGGGTCTTGCAGCGTTGATGCTCGCAAAGGCACTCGGCGCGAATCATCTGATCGGTGTGGAGATGAATGACTATCGAATTGATCTTGCGAAAAAGCTTGGTCTCGTAGATGAAGTTTTTAAACCTGACAAAAACACTCTTGAGAAGATATTGAAGGTGACTGGCGGGCATGGTGTGGAAAGAGCTATTGATGCCAGTGCCAATGATTCAGGAAGACAGCTTGCAATTCGTGCGACCAGAGATTGGGGAAAGATTGCATTTGTAGGAGAAGGCGGAACTTGCACATTTAATCCCAGCCCCGACATCATTCATGGTCAGAAATCAATCTATGGATCCTGGGTCACAAGTCTTTGGCGTATGGAAGAATTAGTCGAGAAATTAGTCCGCTGGAATATTCATCCGGAAGACCTGATTACGGATGAATTCGCAATTGATCATGCCGGCGAAGCATATCAGCTGATGGCAGGAGGACAGTGCGGAAAAGTTGCGGTAGTATTTGGTGATCAGGATGAGCGCTAAAGAAATTAAAGTTCCTTCAAAGACTTTATACACGGGTGCCAAGATGCCCGCCATCGGTCTTGGAACTTTTGGATCTGATAAGTATTCTTCCGATGATATTGCCAGAGCAGTATACGGTGCGGTAAGTGCGGGCTACCGTCTGATAGATTGTGCTTCTGTCTATGGAAATGAAGCAAAGATCGGGGTGACTTTGGAAAAACTCTTTCAAGATAAGATTGTTTCAAGGGAAGAGCTTTTTGTCACAGGAAAAGTCTGGAATGATATGCACGGTGATGGACAAATCGAAAAATCATGTAAGAATAGTTTGAAAGATCTAAAAATTGATTATTTTGACTTGTATCTTGTACATTGGCCGTTTCCCAATTATCACGCACCGGGCTGTGATGGTGATTCCAGAAATCCAGATTCTCGTCCGTTTTCTGTGGAAGAATTTATGAGTGTCTGGAGACAGTGTGAGTCACTAGTTGACAGGGGACTGACAAAGCATATCGGTATGTCGAATATGACAGTGAAGAAACTGGAAGAGGTGTTTCCACTTTGCACAGTGAAACCGGCAGCAATTGAGATGGAGCTGCACCCTGGTTTTCAGCAGCCTGAATTGTTTCAATTTGTCACAAGTCATGGGATTGTACCGATTGGGTTCTGTCCGCTGGGGTCTCCTTCCAGACCCAAACGTGACCGGACGCCGGAAGATGTTGCAGATACACAGATGCCGGAGATTGTAAAAATAGCAAACACTCATAATATTCATCCGGTGGAAGTATGTTTAAAATGGGCGGTCCAGCGGGGACAGATTCCGATTCCGTTTTCCGTAAAAGAGAAGCAATATGTATCAAATCTAAGATGTATTACAGAAGATCCGCTGACTGATGAAGAAATGGATGAGATAAGACAGGCCGATAAAAATTGCCGTCTCGTCAAAGGACAGGTCTTTCTCTGGCCCGGGGCCAAAAGCTGGGAAGAGATCTGGGATCTTTAAAGCAGGAAACAAGGGACTGACTTTCATGGTCGGTCCCTTAAGTGGATTCTATGTTATGATTTATTAAGAGGAAGTTATTATGTTAAAAAATGTAGATCTATATTATTTTAGCCCCACAGGAGGGACAAAGAAAGTCGCCCTGATGTTTGCTAAGGGGCTTGCTAAAAAAGTGAATCTGATAAACTTAGGAGATAAAAAGGTATTGAAAGAGCCGGAGAGTGATCTGATCGTGGTGGCGGCACCTGTATTTGGCGGGCGTATTCCAGCTCTGGTCTCGGATAAGATCCGAACGCTTGACGCTGCCGGGAAAAAGGCGGTTTCTCTGGTTGTATATGGAACGAGAGCATACGAAGATGCGCTGCTGGAATTGAATGATGCATTAAAAGATATTCAGGTCCAGATAATTGCCTCAGGCGATTTTGTCGCACAACATTCAATCGTGTCTGAAGTTGGAAAAGGAAGACCGGATAACAAAGATATCGAAGAGATTAAAACATTTGCAAAAAATGTCCTGGATAAGATGGAAGATCGAAACAACGATAACGACACTGAAAAAGAGATCAAGGTACCAGGAAGCCGACCATATAAAACTGCAATGAAGATTACAGACACGCCAATATCAACGAGCCGCTGTACATTATGTGGAACATGTGAAGAAGCCTGTCCTACAGGTGCGATCTATATCGATGGAAATGAACTGACGACTGATCTTAGAAAATGCATTCTCTGTATGGCATGCACATATGTCTGCCCGGAAGACGCCAGGGTGCTTCCAAAAAAGTTACAGGAAAGCGATGATGAGATGCTGAAACCTCTTATCGGGATATACCGGGAGAATGAAACTTTTTTATAAAATACTGCAGAGTGTGAAATGGAGAGAAAATTTATTATGTCAAAATGTTTGATTGTTGTAGACTACCAGAATGACTTTGTATCGGGGTCTCTGGGATTCGAAGGAGCGGAACTTTTAGACGCCCGGATCGCAGAGAAAATCAAGCAGTATCGTGCATCGGGTGACACTGTGATGTTTACCTTTGATACACATACGGATGATTATCTGAATACTCAGGAGGGAGAAAATCTCCCTGTACCACATTGTATCAAGGGCACGAAAGGACATGAGTTTTACGGGGAAACCGCGAAATTGATTCGCGATACGGACAAATGCTTTTACAAACCAGGTTTCGGGTCAGATGAGTTATATGAGTATTTAAAGGATATACCCTTCGATAGTATCGAACTGGTCGGACTTGTGACAAACATCTGTATCATATCCAATGTTGTTCTTGCAAAGACTGCACAGCCAGAAACACCTATTATCGTGGATTCCACATGCATCGGCTGCAGTGATCCAAAACTTAATGAGGAGACACTCCATGTGATGAGGGGACTTCAGGTAAAGGTGATTGACTGATCCATAAAGGGAGGACGGGAAAACCCGCCCTCCCTTTATGGTATTTAAAGTCTGCATTTTAACTGGCAAAGAGCTTCTTGAATATCTTTGACTGCTGCTCTGTTGTCACAGATGCTGTTATCGATATCTTTTAATGCACATCTGATCTGATCAGCAGCACACTCCGTATTTTCAAGAGAACGAACAGCGTTGGCAAGAGCTGCCTCCATTCTGGCTATTTCATCGTATCCGCATGTACAGCCACTTCCACGGGAATATGCAGGACCGTATCCGCGATTATTTCCACAATTTGACATCTTTTAAATCCTCCTTCATAAATTAATGAGAGACCAAAGGGTTTCGAATTTCATATAAGGAAGAACCTGAAGGGTTCTTTCACTATATTATATGAAAGGTGATGAAAAAGTGTGTATTATGTCAAAAAATGTTATTTTATGATTCTTTCCAGAAGATATGGAATCGCCTCTTCAAAGTTAACGCCATACCAACTTCGATTATCATCGTTTACCGTGAGCTGGATACACCTGGCTGTGTAATCGGCAGCAATTGGGATGGCCTCTTTCCATGTTTTTTCTCTGGAAAGTGCGCCGGTAAATGTGCTGGAGAAGATATCGCCAGTGCCGTGGAATACCGCATCAATTCGTTTGTTTTCATAATAAAAGTATTCATCTTTCTCACGGTCGTATCCCATGACTCCAATTTTATCTTTATCAAAGCTGACTCCGGTCAGGATAGATAGTCTGGCACCGAGTGCTGAAAGCTTTTTCATCATTTCGCGGATGTAGCTCTCATCGTAGTTTTCTTTGTAATCCATTCCTGTCATGAAGGATGCTTCTGTGATATTTGGGACGATAATATCCGCTTTTTGACAAAGTTTTGCCATATTAGCTGAGAATGCCTTGTCAAATCCGGGATAGAGTTTTCCATTGTCGGCCATGACCGGATCGACGATGATCAGATTATCAGTTGTCTTAAATTCTGAAAACAAATGGGAGATCAGATCGATTTGTCTTGCAGAGCCTAGATATCCGGTGTAGATGCTGTCAAAAGTAATTTTCTCTTTCTTCCAGTGTTCGGTGATAGGAACGATGTCATCCGTCAGATCACGGAAGGTAAAGCCGTCAAACATCGTATGGGCAGAGAGTACAGCAGTCGGAAGGACTGCTGTCTCTACGCCGAAAGCAGAGATAATAGGAAGCGCAACGGTAAGTGAACATTTTCCAATACACGAGATATCCTGAATGGTAAGAATTCTTTTCATGATATTTTTCTCCTTAGGGTGAGTAGCGCACCGATTGCCATGACAACAGCAAATACGATGAGGAAAGCAATGACAGCGGTTTTATGTGAGATGCAGGCAGCAATAATCATAACACAGCTTGCCAGAGAAATACAGGGCATAATAAAACGTTTAAAAACACTTAGATCCTTTTCTTTTCTGATAAAGTTGATAAAGATCGGAATGTACAGTGCATATACTGTGACAATCGGAAGCTCAGAGGAGTCAAAATCAAAGAATCCAAACCACCCATCTGTCAGGTTGGCACCGTAAAAGTAAAAAAGCCATATAGCACATAACAGAACACTAAAGATTGCTGAGTTGACAGGCATGTTAGTCGTGGGGTCGATCTGGCTGAAAATTTCTGGTTTTGGTCCATTTCCTCTTGCCGCCAGTGAGTAGATTCCACGGCTGCATCCCATCATCAAACCGTTCAATGTACCAAGGCAGGAGATGACAACCAAAACAAAGAGAAGTGTTCCGCCTGCGGATGAGAAGACCTTCTCGAATGCAAGCTTTGCACCTTCTTCACCTCCGGCCATCATTACTTCATTCTTTACAGTTCCGGCGATGCCAATGTAGTAGAGAACGTAAACTGCCATGATTACGAAAGTACCTGCAACAAGAGCAAGCGGAAGGTTTTTCTTGGCATTTTTAAGCTCCGCGTTAATACTTGTCGCTATGATCCAGCCTTCATAGGCAAAACTTGCAGCGATAATCGCCGCAAATAGTCCGCCAGATGAACTTTTGTTTACGTAATGTGTAAAGTTATATTTCGTCATGCCACTATGAAGACCAATAATTGTTCCGACGATTGCCATCAAAAAGATTGGAATGAGCTTAATCACAGTGGTGCTTACCTGGAATTTTCCGGCCAGTACCGGAGACAGTGAGTTCAACGCAAAACTTGCAACCAGATATACACATGCGATCGTCATACATTCTCCGCCAGTAATCGAAAAACCTAATAAAACACAGGTATATCGGGCAGAGGCCCAGGCGAGAACAGAGGTGATGGCAGGATAATATATTATCGCCATGAACCATCCGACGTAATAGGCGTATTTTGTGCCCATCGTGGCTTCAGCATAGTCAACCAGTCCGTTGACATACTGATACTTTGTAGCCATAACGGCAAATGTGTAGGCACAGGAAATCATGATAACTCCGCCGATCAGCCATGCGAGAATGCCCTGCTTCAGATTGCCTCCTGTAGCTGTCAGGATTTTTTCTGCTTTGAAAAATACTCCGCTGCCGACAACGGTACCGATTACCATCGTGACAGCTGTAAAAAAGCCGTATTTTTTTTCCAGTTTTGGTTCCATAAAAATAGTCTCCTCCAGTTTCTATAGTAAAATCCTCTCACTTTCTGAGGTATAACCCCCTTTGAGAGTTGAAAATAGAAATTCTTTTGATTGTACCATAAAATGAAAGAAATTTCATCTGTTTTTTATTATAGTCTTAATTCGGATTGAAATGCTATCATACAAATCATTGATGCAACCTGCAGTTTACATTTGGAAACCAAAAAATGGTGGGCATTTTCCTGAAAATCAGGTATGATAAGAGCGCTAATACGAATTTATAACGGAGGTCGCATGTATGACAACGGGAGAAAAAATCTCAAAGCTTCGCAAGGAAAATAACTATACACAAGAACAGTTATCCCATATCCTTGGAGTTTCAAGGCAGTCAATCAGTAAGTGGGAAAGTAATATTGCGTATCCCGAAACAGATAAACTAATACGCATAAGTGAACTCTTTGTCTGCTCTTTGGATTATCTTCTGAAAGAGGAAATGGAAGACGATAGCAGACCACAGGAATCGCAAATCTATTCCTCATATCTTCTCAGGAGAACGATTCGTGAAAGAAAAAGTAAGAAAACGATATGGGGATTACCTGTATGGCATATCGGAAAAAATGCAAAAGGGATTATTTCTATTGGCTTGAATGCGAAGGGATTGATTGCCATAGGATTGAGAGCTCAGGGGCTGATCTCTATTGGAATGTTGTCACTGGGTGTTTTCTCTTTTGGAATGTTATCTTTAGGTCTTATTCTTTCCATTGGATCAGTTGCTCTTGGTATTTTCTCAGCAGGCGCTTTTGCAGCAGGTGTTTTTTCAACAGGTGCGATCAGCTTTGGTATCATATCTCTCGGATCAATCGCAATTGGTGATTTCTCTGTTGGACCACTGGCAATTGGAAAATACTTTGCAGCTGGTGATCATGCCAGAGCAATGATTGCGTTAGGAGAAACGAAGGCATATGGAAGTGCTTTTCGGAAGATCGGAAAGTTAAGTTCAACAGAGATTACAACGGTTAAAGCTCTGTTAAGTGCTAATGTTCCCTCATACCTTATATGGGCCAAAAATATGATCCAGGTGTTTATCAGCTGAAAAATTACGATAGAGAATTATAATAGTGAAGCCTCCGCTTGACACTTTTAACCAGTCATGTTAGATTATTAGTATCATTAACAAGAAAGAGGTGAAAGCATGATTATTATTTCTTGCAGATAAGAACAACTTTAAACGCATGTTCTGTGACGAGCAAAGATTTTCGGGCATTGAGTCTGCTATACCATGAGACATCTGTTCCGATTGTATCTGTTTGTGGGCATGCACTGCAGGAAATATACATGCACTACTTCATCCTATAGTTATTTTCAAGGCGGGTTATACTGCTTTGAGGACGACGCACCCTCATGGCGCGGAGAGTATATATGTATACTTTCTGCGCTGTTTGTATATGTGAGGAGAAAGTTATGGCACAGATAGATGTACAAAATTTGACTTTTTATTATGAAGGGAGCACAGATGTAATCCTTGATCATGTTTCCTTTCAGATTGACACAGACTGGAAACTGGGGTTAATCGGAAGGAATGGAAGAGGAAAAACCACATTTTTGAACCTTCTGCTTGGAAAGTATGACTATCAAGGCACGATCAGCTCCAGTGAAGTCTTTGATTATTTTCCCTATCCCGTAAAGGACAAGACCAGAAATACAATTGATGTCATAGAAGACACAGATCCCATGTATGAGCTTTGGAAGGTTTGCAGAGAATTGAATTTGCTGGAGATTGATTCGGATGTTCTTTATCGACCGTTTGAGACATTGAGCAATGGAGAACAGACAAAAGTTCTGCTTGCGGTCTTATTCGCAAGAGAAAATCATTTTTTGTTGATCGATGAGCCCACGAATCACCTGGATATGGAGAGCCGCAGGAAACTTATGGGTTATCTGAATTGTAAAAAAGGATTTATTTTAGTCTCTCATGACCGTGCTTTCCTGGATGGATGTATTGATCATGTTTTGTCGATCAATAAATGCAACATTACAGTCACAAAAGGAAACTTTACCACTTGGTGGGAGAATAAAGAGCGGCAGGATATCTTCGAACTGGAGCAAAAGGAGAGGCTGAAAAAAGACATTCGGAAGCTGGAAAAAAGCTCGAGAACAACCGGTGAATGGGCGGGAAAGGTAGAAAGATCTAAAAGGGGAGCGGCGGATAAAGGCTATGTCGGACATAAGGCTGCTAAAATGATGAAACGGTCCAAAATTCTGGAACACCGGGCAGATCAGGCACTGGAGGATAAATCATCACTTCTTAGAAATATCGAGGAAATGGATGATCTGAAGCTTTGTCCGCTTATGTATCACAAAGAAACATTGATTCGTATGGAGGACATTCGGATTTCCTATGGTAATTCTAAACCTGTTTTGGAAAATTTCCATATGGAAGTGAAAAGGGGTGAGCGAGTAGCCTTGCAGGGAAGCAATGGCTGTGGGAAATCAAGCATTTTAAAAATAATTATGGGAATAAATCCAAATTTTCAAGGCCGGGCGGAACTGTCATCGGGAGTGGTTCTATCCTATGTTCCGCAGGACACGTCTGGGATATCCGGTACCTTAGGTGAGTTTGCCGAGTTAAACGTACTGGACGAAACAATATTTTTTACGGTTCTTCGAAAGCTTGGTTTTGAGAGAACACAGTTTGAAAAGCAAATCGAGGATTTTAGTGAGGGGCAGAAGAAAAAGGTACTGATCGCAAAGTCATTAAGTCAGCAGGCACATCTGTATATCTGGGATGAACCGCTGAATTATATTGATATTTATTCGAGAATGCAGATTGAACAGCTAATTCTTGAGTTTCGACCTGCAATGCTGATGGTGGAACATGACAGTCATTTTATTGAATGTGTAGCGACGAAAGTGATTCGAATGTAGCTGGTAAAGATATTGGGATGGAGATAAAGGAATTGAAAAAAAGACAAGAGGTATTGAGTTATGGCATGAAATTTACAGGAGCATATCTGGATACACCGTTCCACGACGATAACTGGGTATTGGTCAGATACAGACCGAATAAGCGGGCTTTTGTCTGGACATATGAACGTCTTGGGAATATTTGGGTGAATGTCAAAGTAGAACCACAGTGGAGGGATTTTTGGAGAAATGCCTATGAGTCTGTGTTTCCCGCCTATCATCAAAATAAGGAACATTGGAATTCAATCATACTGGACGGAAGTATTCCAGATGAAGAGATTAAACGCATGATTGCAGAGAGCTACGATCTTATTATGAAAAAATAACGGGAAAATTGACTGCATGTGTCGTAATAGCGCTTCACGACTTTCGTTGGGATTTCAGTTTAATGAGTTAAGGATTGGCTTTATTTCATTCAGAGAATCAATAACGTAGTCTGGTTGAACATCGGAGGTATTTTTAATATGATCATGATTAAACCAGATGGTTTGAATCCCGGCATTAATCCCACCTTGGATATCAGAGGTTAAGCTGTCACCTATGATCACAGATTTGTCCTTACTAAAAGCTGGAATCTTTGCGAAACAGAAGTCGAAGAACTCTCTTCTTGGCTTATTGAATCCAATCTCTTCAGAGATAAATATATCCTGACAATAGTCTCGAAGTTTGGCACTTTGAATCCGGCCTTTTTGTACATCTGCCATTCCGTTCGTAACTATGTAAAGTCGGTATTGATTGTGCAGAATCTGAAGCAGTTCTTCGGCGCCATCCAGATAGTAATGTCCGATGCCGAGATTCTTTTCATAGATTGATTCTGCAAGATCGGCAGAGCAATCAATTTCGAATTCATCAAACAACAGAGCATAACGGCCTGTTTTGACTTCATCGCGGGTAATCTTTCCACGTTCAAGCAGTTTCCATTGAGCAAGATTGATTTCACTGTATCTTTTCATAATCTGTTCTGTGGGTTCAATATTAAGAGCGCGGAATGCTTTAGTCAGCGCTATTTCTTCGGCTTTATCAAAGTCCAGAATTGTATTATCTAAATCAAATAAAATAGTGTCGATCATCGTTATACTCCTTTGTAAAATAATAGGTTTTCTTTCTGTTACGAATTAGATACAAGACTCATTATAACTTTTCTTTATAATATACACAAGCAAAATGAGCAATCAGGTAGCCCAAAATGCAGAATTGTGGTATTATAAAAATAAAAATTACGGTGTTCTGACACCTTATATTTATATTTTTTTGGAGGTGTTTATGAGTATCAAACGATGCAGCTGGGCTGACAAGTCCAAATTAGAGCAGGAATATCATGACAATAAATGGGGAAGACCTGTTCATGATGATCATGAATTATTTAAAATGCTGATCCTAGAGGGACAACAGGCCGGGCTTAGCTGGTCTACAATTCTAAAAAAGATGGATGCACTCTGCGATGCCTATGATGACTTCAGACCGGAAAAACTAGCCTTATATGATGAGGCAAAAATGAAAAGGCTGCTTTCAAATAGTGGGATTATAAGAAATCGGCTGAAAGTAAATGCTGCCGTAAATAATGCCAAGATGTATTTTAAACTCTGTGACAACTATGGATCGCTGGATCATTTCTTATGGTCTTATGTGGATGGCCGTCCGATTCTAAATCACTGGGAAACGATGCAAGAAGTGCCGGCAAATACGCCGCTCTCTGATGAAATCAGCATACAACTGAAAAAAGAGGGGTTTAAGTTTGTCGGGAGCACCATTGTTTATTCACTTATGCAGTCAGTTGGAATGGTCAATGACCATCTGGCATCCTGCAGTTTTCGATTTCCAGAACTTAAAAAACTATGAAAGTATGATATCGCAGGGGTTATATACTTTATGAAAATCAAAAATCGAGGAAACAAAGAATGATCAGAAAAGCATTGATGAGTGATGTAGCAGAAATTCAGAAGGTTTATGATAGTGCCAGACAATTTATGTATTCTCATGGAAACAAGACACAATGGGGCGAAAATTATCCTGGAGAAGATTTAATAATTCACGATATTGAAAACGGAGATTTGTACGCCTATGAAACTGATGGAAAAATCCATGGTGTTTTCGCATTTTTCATTGGGCAGGACCCAACTTATCAGAGGATAGAACAGGGATCATGGCTGTCCGACACCCTCTATGGGACGATTCACAGAGTTGCAAGTGACGGTGCCAAAAACGGAATTATGCAAAAAACTGTATCTTATTGCGAGAACAAGATACCACATATTCGGATAGATACTCATGAAGATAACAAAATAATGCAAAATCTGATTCAGGAAAATGGTTTTAGGCAGTGTGGAATCATTTATACGGAAGATGGAAGTCCCAGAATTGCGTATGAAAAAATTTAATAATATGGATCACGAAGTATCAGTTTGTATATATTCTGACAATTCGACGGTGATCTGATACTATTGTAAAAATGACATTTCCGTGATATACTGAATAAGTAGTAATTGATTATGCTTTCTTAAGACAGATCAACCGAATACTTGGCTGGCGAAAGATGAAAGAGGTGAAAGATTATGAAAGACTTAAAACTGTATTTTAAGCATTCCTGCCCGTATTGTCAGAAAGTTCTCCGGTACATGGATGAACATGATGTAAAAGGGGTACAGCTGATGGATATCAAGGCGGATCAAAAAAATCAGGATGATCTGGTGAGACTTGGGGGGATGGATCAGGTTCCTATGCTTTTGATTGACGGAAAACCGATGTATGAATCTGATGATATTATACAATATATGAAAGACGAATTGCAGGACTCCTAAGATTTTACCGTTTAGTGAGTCAATGGGATGGCTTCTTTTTGTGGAATGCTAAAAGGCTTTTTCTGCAAAAAGAAGCTCTTTTCTTAATTTGTGCTTTATCTGGTATTTATCAGGGAAATCATGTATAATTTAGAAATAACGAGAAGGAGGTATTATTTATGGTACTTTGGATTGTACTTGCAATTGTGGTAGTTTTAGTCATTTGGTTTGTAAGTTCCTATAATGGATTTATAAAACTGAGAAATAAAACGGAGGAGGCGTATTCAGCGATGGATGTGTCTCTGAAAAAGAGATACGACTTGATACCGAATTATGTGGAAACAGTCAAAGGATATGCAAAACATGAATCAAAAACATTGGAGAGTGTGATGACTGCAAGAAATGCGGCATTGAACTCAACAACAGCCGAAGATCGGATTGCGAATGATAATATCTTAAGTGGTACGCTGAAATCTTTGTTTGCGGTCTCGGAGGCTTATCCGGATTTGAAGGCGAATCAAAACTTCCTACAGCTTCAGGATCAGCTGCAGAGAATTGAGGAAGAGATCGCAGGGTCCAGACGATATTATAATGGAGTAGTTAATCGTTTTAACACAAAGACAGAGACTTTCCCCGGAAATATTGTTGCAGGAATTTTTAACTTTAAGAGAAAACCACTGTATGAGGTGAGCACAGAAGAGCAGAGAGAAAATGTTGAAGTGAAGTTTTAATCGCTAAAAGGAGTCTTCATGAAGATAATTAAAAATATATTTTCACGACCTTTTCTTCTGGGAGTTCTTATATGGATCGTTTTGCTGTTCATTTCCGGTGGGCTTCATAACTTTTCTTCAGGCAACAAATTAACGGAAGATTTGGCAATAAAAACAGAGAGATTCAATACGGATATCATAGTTGGCGAGGATCAAAGTTATGAGGTGAACGAAAAAATCGCTGTGAATTTTCAGGATACAAGACATGGTATTTTTCGATATGTTCCTTATAAGGGAAGTGTCCTCTCATTTGACAAGAATGGGAAGAAACGCAGGGTTCCTTATTTTGCCAAGATAACAGATGCAAAAGCGGATGACGTTCTGGAGGTTTCCAGAGAATCAGGTTCCTGGGTGGGGCGTCTGGGGGATGAAGATGAGGTACAGTTTGGAGAGTGCAATTACCATCTTTCCTACAAATTCATCCCGAGATTCCAGATAAAATCTTATAACAATGCTTACTATAATGTGTTTCCGAATCAGTGGCAGAATCCTATTCCAAAGGGAAGCAGGTTCACAGTCACATTTCCAAAGAGTTTTGATCATAGTATTTTGAAGTTTTACTATGGACAGCAGGGTGAGAGCAGGAATGCTGCAGAAATACTTGATATCTCCTGGGAGGGTGATAAAGTGACTGGGACACTGCTTGCAGATTTAAAGCTTGGTGAGGGTGTTACTTTTTATGCACCTATGAAGGCTGACTATTTTTCGAAGACAAGGAATGTGAATTTCCTATCTGCATCGCTTTTACTACCGGGAATTATCATCTGTTTGACAGTAGTTTTGCTGTATCTGTTATTTGGCAGAGATGAAAATATCATTCCTTCGATTCAGTACCAGCCGCCGGAAGGATTGGACAGTGCTGCGGTGGGATATATGATAGACGGCCAGGTTGATAATGAGGATGTAATTTCCCTGATTGTCTACTGGGCAGACAAAGGATACCTAAGGATTGAGGAGAAGAAGAAGCATGGTCTGGTTCTGGTTAAACGAAGGGAATTACCAGAGGATGCACCAGCTTATCAGATTACAGTCTTCCGTAAGTTATTTGAGAAGGATGAACAGACTAAGATCAGTCGTCTGAAATATAAGTTTGCAGGTACCATGGAGATCGCAAAGGATCAGATTAGAGAACGTTTCAGTGATGCATCAAACCACGGTGTCTTTACAAGAGCATCAAAAATTTCAAGAATTATCGCGATGGCTATCTGTACTCTTCCTTTCGTTTGGTTCATGCTGCTGACCGGATATTATTCTTTACTGGGAACAGGCAGGCTCATAGTATATGTCCTGTTGTGCTTCCTTCTCTTTGCAGGGATGATTGTAATCTGTCTGGGAGTTGATAAATGGTATGCAAAGTCATCAAAAAGCAGAAAACATCTGGTATATACGGGAATAGGAATGTGCGTTGTTTCAACTTCACTCTATACGGGAGATTATCTCTCACGTGCAATGGAAGATGAGATTTTTAATTATACCTGGCAGCTGGCTTTTATTCTTGTGATGACGATAATTAGTATCTGGTTGGCTGTATTCATGAAGAAGAGAACTGAAAAGTCGACGGAATGGATGGGAAGAATTGTGGGACTCCGCGATTTTATTGAGACCGCCGAACTGGATCGCATGAATGAACTGGCAAAAGGCAATCCGGAATGGTTTTACCACATTATTCCTTATGCATATGTATTTGGACTTTCCAATGTCTTTGCAGAGAAATTAAAAGATCTCTCACTTCCGGCACCTGAATGGTATGTACCAAGAGGAAAATATACGTATTTTGATTATTATACGTTTAATCGGTTGATGACGAGATCTCTGAATGATGCAACGACAACACTTACTGTTCCTAAGCCCAGCAGTACATCTGGCAGTTCCGGCAGTAGCGGGGGAAGCTTTGGAGGATCCTCTGGTGGAGGCGGATTTTCCGGGGGTGGCTTTGGAGGCGGAGGCGGAGGAAGCTGGTAACTTAATAGGGTCTGAGGTGATAGGATTGGGAAGAGGAGGAAGGCATTATCGATATCATAGTTAAATTTTTTCAGATGAGAATGGTGACAAATATTGTCGCCGGAATTGTTTTACTTTATGTGCTGCGCAGATTCCTTAACTGGATCTTAGAGATGAGAAGCATAAGAGAAGTTAAAAAGGCAAATGAAAAGATCAATTTTTTGTTGAAACCTTATGTTTCCGGCGGAGCATTCCCTCCTCCGGAGACATACTATGCGATCAAAGAAACAGTAGCTTCAGATTATCATGTGGCGGTCCAAGAACTGAATACATTTGCCGAATGCATCAGAGGTTTTATTGAAGAAATCTTTGAGGATGCGTATATTCCCGCAGATCAAAAGATGGAATATACGAACAATCTGCAGGTGCAGCTTGAGGCATACGAAGAATTATCATCCGGCGAGGAAATCTTGCGGATTTCCGGCACATCAGCGCCAGGCAATGGTATCTTTGACGGTGACAATCAGCTGAATATTTGCCTATTGCTTTCGGGCTTTTTAGTAGCACTTTTCGGATTCTTAAGTGGCACTTATAATATTTTTCAATCTTTTGGTATTTTTCTCGGCGTTTGCTTTGCACTTGTAATTTTTACGGACTTGTGTTTAAAGAAGAAAAGATATCTGGAGATTCCGAGATGGTGGAGCAATGCAAAACAGAAGATGGCAGTTTCATGGGAAAGTATTATGAATAATCACAGAAGAACAAAGAAAGAGCGAGAACAGGATGAAGTTGTTCGCCTGAAAAAACAGCTGAAGGAAGAAAAGGACAAACTAAATCAATGGTCAGATGAGCTATTGCAAAAACAAAGAGAACTGGAAGCAAAAGAAAAGAATTTATCCACAGACGGCAGGGAAACCTCTGGGCAAAACAATAAAGAAAAAAGAAAATACCAGTTTAAAACGAGACTTGAGACTCAAAGACTTATTTTGAGACCCTGGGAGGAAAGTGATGCCGAAGAGTTGTATCGCTATGCCCAAGATGATAGAATTGGACCGTCTTGTGGGTGGCAGGTACATACCAGTATGGACAACAGTCATGAAATTATTCGCGATGTGCTTTCTAGTGTGGGAAATTATGCGATTGTCTTAAAAGAGACAAATCTGGTAGTCGGAAGCATTGGACTGATGATTGGAGAAAACAGCAATCTTGGTGTTTCAGATACGGAGGCGGAAATCGGTTATTGGATCGGAGTTCCATACTGGGGACAGGGACTGATTCCCGAGGCAGTATGTGAACTGATGCGTTATGCATTCGAAGAGCTGGGCCTTAAAAAGCTCTGGTGCGGATATTATGAAGGGAATACAAAATCCAAAAGGGTACAGGAAAAGTGTGGATTTCATTATCATCATACAAATGTAGGAGTATATGTAGACCAGATGAATGAGGAACGGACAGAACATATTTCCTGTATCAATCGGGATGAATGGGAAAGTAAGTATCAGAATGCTTCTTGACAGAACAAAAAGAAAATGGTAAACTCAAGATAGTTAGTGAGTACTAACTAATTTGTGTGAAGAAAGGCGATGGTTCTCATGGCAACAGCATTGATTTGTCTGGTGCTTATTGTTATAGCTGTATTTGGAATTAGAAGTTACAGAAAAAAGCTCACTTCCGGATGCTGCAGTCCCTCGGATGACACGGCTGTAAAAAAAACGAAAATAAAAGATAAAAATATTTCACATTACCCATACCATAAGGTCTTGAAAGTGGATGGTATGACCTGTGAAAATTGTGCCAATCGAGTGGAGAATAGTTTGAATCAGCTAGGGAATGTATACGCGCGTGTTGATCTATCGAGTGAGAGTGCGGATGTCTACATGAAACAGGACATTGATGAAAGCAGATTAAGAGAAACTGTGAACAATGCGGGATACAGAGTTTATCAGGTAATAAACAATCCGTAGTTATAGTATTATATAATCAAGATACCTTTTTTAATCTGTCATCATATAAAAAGCTATGTTTATATTCGATCAGAGAGGATCGATAAACATAGCTTGTACTTTTTTATGCAGGCATGAAACGTATAAATGAAACGCATAACCTTTTGATCCATCATCATATGGGGTCAAAAGTAATTTGACCCCATAT